>ERZ1034409.4-NODE-4-length-247405-cov-11.162684_pt1 | contig 247405 bp, 235 predicted proteins | sample MGYA00520610_ERZ1034409 | MGnify/ENA primary metagenome ERZ1034409 (study PRJEB33736, sample SAMEA104288480) | Azolla microphylla | place: Ecuador | collected 1982 | study: EMG produced TPA metagenomics assembly of the PRJEB19522 data set (Is there foul play in... | reverse complement strand
CCCGGCGCTTCGCGCCGACCTCCCCCGCAAGCGGGAGAGGTAAGACGAGCCCGTGGCTGCACTTGTATCAACATCACCATCCCTCAATATCCCCGCGTGCGATCGACACGTCCGGGCAAGTCCTCGCCGCGGCGGTGACGATCGATGACATCGAGCACGAAATCGACGGCCGTATCCGGCGAGGTCATGGCCGCATTGTGCGGCGTCAGCAGGATGCGGGGGTGGCTCCAGAACGGATGGCCTGAAGGCAGCGGCTCGGGGTCGGTGACGTCGAGCACCGCACCCGACAGTGCGCCGCTATCAAGGGCGGCGAGAAGATCTGCCGCGATGAGGTGCGGGCCACGCCCGACGTTCACAAGGGACGCGCCGCGCGGCAGACGCGCGAACAGATCGGCGTTCAAAATGCCGCGTGTCTCGTCGGTCAGCGGCAACAGGCAGATGAGGATGTCGCTCTGCCCAAGGAATTCTGTCAGCGCCTCCGCACCGGCGTAGCAGGCCACGCCCTCGATCTCGCGCGGCGAGCGGTTCCAACCCGATAGCGGGAAGCCGAACGCCTTGAGACGTTCGAGCACGGCCTGGCCGAGCTGGCCGAGCCCCACGACGCCGACACGCCGGCGCCCGGCCGGCGTAATCCGGATCTCGCGCCAGACCTGCTCCTTCTGCTGGTTGATGAAATCGAGGAGGTCGCGATGCAACGCCAGCACGGCCATGGTGACGTATTCCACCATGGTCTCGGCAATGCCGGGCTCCAGCATGCGGACCAGGGGAAGGTGCGCCGGAAGTATTGATGCGTCGAACTGATCGACGCCCGCGCCGACCGAGAACACCAGTTCGAGATTGGGGAACGTCGTCGCGATATCGTCGGGCGGCACCCATGCGACGAGATAGCGGACGTCGGCGGGATCGCCGATGTCAGGCCAGAGCCGGAACGGGACGTCGGGCGCACGCTCCGCGAAGAAGCGCGCCCATTCGGCGCCGCGCACCATGTTGGCCTTGTAGAGAACCGCCATGCAGGTCCTCAGAACGGGCTGACCGGCGCCAGCCGCCGGCCGTCGATCATGCGCTTGTGGCTGTAGGCGGCGGGATCGACCAGCGGCGTCGCGCCGGTGACGATGTCGGCGGCGAGCTTGCCGGCCGCGGGGCCGATGCCGAAACCGTGGCCGGAGAAGCCGGTGGCGAGGAAGAAGCCGGGCAGCGCATCGACCGGCGAGATCACCGGAATGGTGTCGGGCGTGCAATCGATGGTGCCGCCCCAGGCTTCCGCGATCTCGATGTCCTTCAGCTCCGGGGTCGCCTTGATCAATGAGGCGAGCGCCGCAGTGACCAGCGACATGTCGGGCTCGGGATCGCGCACGCGCTCGGTCTCGAACGGCGACGGCTTGTCAAAACTCCAGCTGGTGCCGCGCATGAGCTGGTCGAAGAACGACTTGCCGAACGACAGCTTCAACCCGTTCTTGCGATGCTGATAAGTCGGCCAGAACGTGCGCGCGTAGCGGAACAAATCGGGCGACAGCTCGACCGTGCCGCGGTTGCGCAGCGCCAGCGTGAAACCGCCGTCGAGCCGGCGGCGGATGCAATAGAGATCGGTGCCGAGCGCGCCTGAGGTGATCTCCGGCGCCGGCGTGGTCCGGCATGCCGTGGCATTGACGAGGCCGATCGGCAGCTCGATGCCGTGACGGCGACAGAACAGCGACGACCACGCACCGCCGGACAGCAGCACCGATTGCGTGCGGATGGTGCCCTTCTCGGTGACGACGGCGCTGACGCGCCCGCCAGTCGTCTCCAGTCCGCGCGCCGCGCAGCCCTGATGAATGGTGACGCCGTGTTTTCGCGCGGCCGTCGCCAGCGCGGGCACCGCCATCGACGGCTCGGCGCGGCCGTCACTCGGCGTATGCAGGCCGCCGACCCAGGCGTCGGTATTGCCCGGCATGCGCTCGGCGACCTCGGCCGGCGTCAGCACGGTGGAGTGAACCTGCATCTCCCGCGCGACGGCCGCCCACCGCTCCCAGCTCGCCAGCTCGTCCTTGCTCTTGGTCAGGAACAGCACGCCGGTGCGACGAAAGCCGGCATCGACGCCGGCATCGTTCTGCATGTCCTCCCACAGGCGCAGCGCCTCGCGCGCCAGCGGGATCTCCTCGCGCGCGCGGCCCTGCTGCCGGCACCAGCCCCAATTGCGGCTCGACTGCTCGCCGCCGACATGCCCCTTCTCGACCAGCGCGACCGAGTGCCCTTTCTTTGCGAGATGATAGGCCGCGGAGACGCCGATCACGCCGCCGCCGATGACGACGACGTCCACCTGCGCCGGCAGGCGATCGTCGCTATTGATACGGTTGAGCGGCGGGGACATGGGGTACTCCTGGAGGTCAGTTCGATCGAATCTTGGGCGTCATGGGATGTTCATGCGCGGATCGAGCGCGTCGCGCAGGCCGTCGCCGAGGAAGTTGAAGCTGGTCACGGCGAGCGTGATGGCAACGCCCGGCGCAATCGCGAGCCACGGCGCGCTGGTGAGATAGATCTGCGCGTTGTTGAGCATGTTGCCCCAGCTCGCCGCCGGGGGCTGAATGCCGTAGCCGAGATAGCTGACATAGGATTCCAGCAGGATCGCCTTCGCAACGTTCAGCGTCGCGGCGACCATGATCGGCGCGATCGCGTTGGGCACCAGCTCGCGGAACATGATGCGCAGGTTCGACGAGCCGAAGGCGAGCGCGGCGACCGCGAATTCGCGCTCCCTGAGCGCGCGCACCTGCGCCTCGACGACGCGCGCCACCGCCATCCAGGCGGTTGCCGCGATCAGCACCGTGGTGGTGACGAGGCCGGGCTCGGTGAGCGCCGCCAGCGCCAGCAGCAAGAAAATCGTCGGGAAGCACAGCACGGCGTCGACCAGCCGCATCAGCACCGCGCCGACCACGCCGCCGTAGAAACCGGCGAAGGCGCCGACGACGATGCCGACCGCCATCGCGATCACCATCGCGACGATGCCGATCGAAAGCGACACGCGCCCGCCCATCATCAGGCGTGCCAGCACGTCGCGGCCGAGCTCATCGGTGCCGAGAATGTGCGCGCCGGACAGCGGCGGCGCGAACCGTTTCATGATGTCGATATAGGTGTCGTCGAACGGCAGCAGATAAGGACCGAACGCAGAGCCGAGCACGAGCACCAGAATGATGACGGCGCCGGCGAGCGCCAGGCGATGCCGGCGGAAGCGCCGCCATGCGGCCTGGCCGGGCGCGAGCTGTGCGGAGGTGAGGGTTGCAGCCGTCATCGCCTAGCCCACCCGGATGCGCGGATCGACGACGGCATAGAGGATGTCGGCAAGCAGCGAGCCGATCAGCACCATCGTCGCCGAGAACATCAGGATGCCCATCACCACGGGATAGTCGCGATAGCCGATCGAATCCAGGAACAGCCGCCCCATGCCGGGCCAGGTGAACACGGTCTCGGCGACCAGCGCGCCGCCGAGCAGCGTCGGAAACTGCAGGCCGGCGACCGTGATCATCGGCAGCAGCGCGTTGCGCAGTGCGTGCACCGTGAGGATGCGCCATTCCGGCATGCCCTTGGCCCGCGCGGTGCGGATGTAGTCCTGGTTGATCACCTCCAGCATGGAGGAGCGCATGAAGCGGCCCCACATCGCGGTCTCCACCAGCGCAAGCACCATCGCGGGCGCGATCAGATGGTGCAGCAGGTCGAGGAAGGAGCCGTCACCGACGGTCTCACGGTTGCCGGCCGGCAGCCAGCCGAGCTTGACCGAGAACACGTAGATGGTGACGAGGCCGAACCAGAAGGTCGGGATCGACAGGGCGATCATGGCACCGACGGTCGCCAGCGTGTCGAACAGCGAATAGCGCCGCAGCGCGCCAAGGATGCCGATCCAGCAGCCGAGCAGCACCGCGATGATCGTCGCCGTCGCCATCAGCTCCAGCGTCGCCCCGAGATGCGAGGAGATCACCGACAGCACCGCCTCGCCGTCGCGATAGGACTTGCCCCAATCGCCCTTCAGCATGCGGCCGAACCAGTCGAGATACTGGATCGGCAGCGGCCGATCGAGCCCGAGCTGCCTGGTGACGCGGTCGAGATCCTCCTGCGTCATCTGCGCGGAGGCAGCGAATTGCGACAGCGGACCGCCCGGCGCCATGTGCAGGATGGCAAAGCCGATCGCGGAGACGATCACCAGCAGCATGATCGCCTGCCCGAGGCGGTTGACGACGTAACGGGCCATCTCAGGCTGCCCCGCGCAACCGATCCATCAGGCCCAGTACCATTCGCGGATGTTCCAGCAATTGATGGAGGTGTTGATGTTGGGACGGAAGCCCTGCAGCCCCTCCTTCACGCCTTCGGCGATGAAGCCCTGGAACAGCGGCAGGATCGCGAGGTCGTTGCGGATCAGCTTTTGCAACTCGCCATAGGTGGTCTTGCGCTGCGCGATCTCGAACTGCCTTGCGCCATCGGCGAGCAGACGATCGGCCGCCTCGCTCTTGTACTGATAGGTGTTGTAGCCGCGGCCGCCCTTGGCGGGGATGGCGCCGGAGCCGAAGCGCGGCGTCACGTCGGGGTCGCTGCCGAGCATGAAGTTGACGGACACCAGCACCGAGTTGAATTTCGACTGCTGCCAGAAATCGCCCCAGATCACGGCGGCCGGCATGTTGTTGACGCGCATCGCAGCGCCGATCGCACGCCAGTCCTGGATCAGGAGCTGCTGGGTCTGCTCGCGCACGGCGTTGCCTGACGTCGTCGAGTTGGTGAATTCGAGCTTGACGCCGCCCTTCTCGCGCACGCCGCCGGAGCCGCGCGTCCATCCGGCTGCATCGAGCAGCGCGTTGGCCTTGGCGGGATCGTATTTGTGCTGCGGCAGGCCCTGCTGGAACGACCAGGCCTGCTGCGGCACGAAGCTCTCGGTCTGCGTCGGCAGGCCGTAGTTCAGCGCGTCGATGATCGCCTGCTTGTTGATGGCAAGATAAAGCGCCTCGCGCACGCTGCGATCGGCGAAAGGACCGAATTCCAAATTGGGCGCGATGTGCTCGACCGAGGAGGTCGAGGAGACGAAGATCTTGCGGCCCTTCAGGGTCTTCGCCTCCTGCACGAAGTTCGGCAGGATGCCCTGCAAGCCGGTGTAGTCGACCTGGCCGGTGCGGAACTGGGTGTAGAGCACGGTGAGATCTGGGATGTATTTGAAGACCACGCGTTCGACGTAAGGTCCCTTGCCGTGATAGCCGGTGTTGGCGTTCAACTGGATGTGGTCGCCCGGCACCCGCTCGGCCCACCGGAACGGCCCGGTGCCGACGGGCGCGTTGTGGAACGGCGAGGCATTCGGATCGGACACCTTCTCCAGGATGTGCTTCGGCACGATGAAGGTGAGCGACAGGATCGACATGTAAGGCGAATAAGGCGCTTCCATGCGCCAATGGATCTCGTCGGGCGCGACGACCTTGATGTCCTTGACGAGGCTATGGCCGACGCGGTTGCGGACGCGGAAATCGGGATTGTTGATCAGATCGAGCGAAAACTTGACGTCCTCGGCGGTGAAGGCCGTGCCGTCGTGCCACTTCACGTCGCTGCGCAGCTTGATCTTCCAGATCAGGCCATCGGCCGACAGACCGCCGTTCTCGACGGTCGGGACCTCGCGCGCGAGGTCGGGGACGAACTTGCCGTCGGGCTCGATGAACCAGAGCGGCGAGAACACCTGCCACCAGATGCCCTGGTCGACCTCGATGCCTGGCATCAGCGGATGAAAGACGGTCGGCTCCTGCGACAGTGCCGCGATCACCTGCCCGCGCGGCTTGTCCGGCGGATTGCTCGGGCGTTCGCTCTGGGCAAAGGCGTTGCCTGAAAGCGTCCATCCCGCCGCGGCGCCCGCGCCGAGCTGGAAGAATTGCCGGCGATTGGGAATGCCGAAATGCAATCCGCCAACGCCGAACTTGCCGGTGCTGTCTGCCATGACCAGTCTCCGTTCCCGCACGCGGCACCGTCTCCCGCGCCCCCGAAGACCCCGGCAAGAGTGGGCTTTAGTGCTTCTAAATTTTTCGATCAAAATTTCATCATGACTAAATACAGCTGTCAATCGCATTGCTAGTATGCGCGACCTTTTCACTCTGACTGAAGCCTCGGACCGGTACGGCCGGGGCTCGTAATGACGCATGGGAGAGCGACATGGATGGTCGCGGCGATACGAACGGCACGAAGGAAGCGACCGAGGCGGACGACGCGGTCGACCAGCGCCTTGGCGAGACTGTGCGGCTGCTGCGTCAGCGTGCCGGCCTCTCGATCCAGGACGTCGCCACCAAGACCGGCCTGTCCACCGGCATGATCAGCCAGCTCGAACGCGCGCGCGCCATGCCCTCGATCCGCACGCTGCGCCTGCTCAGCATCGCGCTCGACGTTCCCATCTCCTACTTCTTCGAGACCAGCGATCCCGCCGATGTGCAGCGCTACATCGTGCGCAAGGGCAGTCGCCGGCTGCTACGCCTCACCGCCAGCGGCGTCGTCAAGGAAGCCCTCACGCCCGAAGGCAAGGGCCAGCTCGAGCTGTACGAGCTCACGCTCAATCCCGGCGCATCCTCGGGCACCGACTTCCTGCAGCACACCGGCGAGAAGGCCGGCTACATCCTCTCCGGCAGCCTGCGGCTGTGGCTCGACAATCAGGCCCATGTGCTGGAAGCCGGCGACAGTTTCCGATTTCCGAGCATCGTGCCGCACATGTTCGACAACCCGACCCAGCAGGCGGCGCGCGTGATCTGGGTGACGACGCTGCGGCAGACCGATTCGCCCGCGGGTTGAGGCGCGCGCCGCCCGATACCACCGGAAATTGCCCTCGACGACGCCGCATTGAGTCTGTAGCCACGAGAGACCGGAGACATCTGCCGAGCGGACATGGGGGTCCGCGCCGGACCGCGTTGGTAGGAGACCATGAAACTCAGGGGGCTTCTGACACTCGCGATGGCCGCACAGGTCGTCGTGACCGCGGCGGCCCTCCTCGCCTCCTATGCCGTGTCCGGACCGGGCTTCGGCGTGGCCCAGATCGCGGCCCTCATCGCAAGCGTCGCCATTGCCGCTCTGCTCGCGCGCCTCTGCAACGGCGCGATCGAGAGATCGGAGAGGAAACACGACCTCGCGCAATCGGCCGAGCTGGCGCGGGCCCGCAGCGACGCTGCGCAGATGACGCAAGCCGTCATCAGGACCGCGCTCGATGCCTTCATCCAGATCGATGACAACGGCACCGTGCTGGAGTGGAGCTTTCAGGCCGAGGCCCTGACCGGATGGACGCGCCAGGAGGCGCTCGGTGCCGACGTCGTCGATCTCATCGTCGCCGAACCGCTGCGTGCCGCCTTCAGGCAGCGCATGACGCGGCTGGTCCCGGAACTGTCGAACGCGCCGTCGGGCATGCGCTTCGAGCTCACCTTGATCCACCGGAACGGCGAGGCGATCCTGGCCGAGGCCTCCAGCACGGTCTTGCGGCTGGGCGGACGTCCCGTCATCAACACCTTCGTCAGGGACATCACCCAGAAGCGCGCGGCCGAGGAGCAGCTGGTGCAGTCGCAGAAGATGGAGGCGGTCGGGCAGCTCACCGGCGGCATCGCGCACGAATTCAACAATATGCTCACGGTGATCACGGGCACGATCGAGATCCTCGCCGACGCCGTCAAGGACAACCCGCCGCTGGCGACCATCACCAAGCTGATCAGCGAGGCCGCCGACCGCGGCGCCGCGCTGACGTCGAGCCTGCTGTCCTTTGCCCGCAAGCAGGCGCTGCAACCGGCCGATATCGACGTCAACGCGCTGCTCGAAGAGCTGGCAAAGCTGCTGCTCGCCACCTTCGACAAGAAGATCGAGATCGCGACCCGGCTCGACCGCAACGTCTGGCTCGCCTTCGCCGACCGCGGCCAGCTGAGCTCGGCGCTGCTCAACCTCGCGATCAACGCCCGCGACGCCATGCTGGACGGCGGCCGGCTGACGCTGACGACGCGCAACGTCGTGTTCGGCGTGCGCGAGGCGGTGGCGGTCGGCGCCGGCTACGCGGGCGACTACGTCGAGATCGAGATTGCCGACACCGGCACGGGCATTCCGCAGGCCATCCTGGAGCGCATCTTTGATCCGTTCTTCTCGACCAAGGAGGTCGGCAAGGGCACCGGCCTCGGGCTCAGCATGGTGTTCGGCTTCGTCAAGCAGTCCGGCGGCGGCATCAAGGTCGCATCCGAGGAAGGAAGCGGCACGATCTTCACGATCTATCTGCCGAAGGCGGAGGCAAGCGCGCTGCGCCCGACCGGCTATGACGACCGCAAGATCATCGGCGGCAAGGAAACCGTACTCTGCGTCGAAGACGATCACGACGTCCGCCAATATGTCACGGTCCAGCTCCAAGCGCTCGGCTACACGGTGATCCCGGCCGCGAATGCGACCGAAGCGCTCGCCATCGCGGCCGACGGCAAGCCGTTCGACCTGCTTTTCACCGACATCGTGATGGCCGGCGGCATGAACGGGCGGGAGCTCGCCGAGCAGATGGTGGCGCAGCGCCCCTCACTGCGGGTCCTGTTCACCTCCGGCTACGCTTACGACTCGCTGCATGCGCAGGGCCGCGCCACGATGGGCGCGCCGCTGCTGCGAAAGCCCTACCGCAAGGCCGAGCTGGCAAGGATGCTGCGCCGCTGCCTCGACACCGCCGTCGATTCCGCCGGCGACGCGATCCCGACGCCCTACTCGGTACAGGCCGATGTCGAAGCCTTCCTGCGCAGGCAGGCGGCGGAAAAGGACAAGCCTTAGCGCACGGCCCAGTGCAGAGGATCAAGAAGAGCATTGCGTAAGGCCTGCTTTCCCAATAGCGGAACACGCGCATTTCCGATCCACGAACTGGACGCATCTCGTCAAATTGCTATCATTGGTTGCTCACTTGTGAGGTGACCCAATGTCGGCAAACATCCACTCTGTGGTGCTGGCGGGCTTCGGCGGCTTGCTTCCGACCACAGCGCAGCTGGCTGCGTCATTTGCAGCGCAGCCAGAGCAACCGCTTCCGCACTGGCATATTCTTTTTGGAATCGCTTTGTTCTTCCTGATAGGCGCCGTTCTAGGCTTCGCGCTAAACAAGGAAAGTGATCTCGCAAAGGCCGTCGTGATCGGCATATCGGCGCCTGCACTCATAACCAATATCCTCAACGGGGCGACGGCAGGCGCCAACAAGGCCCCGCAGCAAATCCCGCCGAAGGTGATCGAACTGCGGCCGCCCGAGCGAAGTTCCTGGTGGCCCGGACTCGTGACATTCGCCTTTGCGCAAACATCGCAACCGAGTGCTTCGACGAATTCTCCCGCCGGACACAAATCGATCGTGCTGTCGACGTCCTACGCCGGCCAAAGTCGCCCCGACAACAATAACTCACTGGCGATCGTTGCGATCGGAACGAACGGCCAGAGAACGTCACTCGGGCTTTTTAGCCCATCTCAGTTCGCCGTGCTGCCGGTCCCCGACGACACCGCGAAACTATCCATCAAGGCAGGCGATAGTCTCAATCGGGAGTTGGAGCTGTGGCCTGATGGCAAGGGCCCGCCCTCGTTCGTCGTGAACGTGAGATTGCTCGGGAGAACCACCGCCACGGGGGATATCTTGTGGTCCCTGGGAGCAGACCGAAGAGCGTCCATTGTCGACGCGGACATCACGAAGGTGGCCCTCGCCGCTTACGCGCCGCCCACCACCACAGATCAAGGCGCGCGGAACTGTAGCGACGAAAAGACGCTGACATCGCTGCCTGGAAGCGGCACCGCGCAGGTCACTTTCACCAACAGCGCCGATGCGCTTCGCAACGTCTACTGGATAAACTATGCCGGCCAGCGGGTCTTCTATCAGGCATTGCAGCCTGGACAGCACTACGTGCAGCCCACCTTCATCAACCATCCCTGGGTGATTACCGACAGCGGAGGCGCATGCAAGGCCGCGCTCATCACACAGCAACCAAATGTTGATTTTCTGATCAAGAATTAGGGACGAAAGACGCCCGCTGCCGGCCTCCGAGCTTCAATAGCCACGGCGGCATGCGGGAGGCCGACCACCCCGATCATGCAAGCGTCAGCTCATCCTTCGCCGCAGCGTCGCCGAGGGCGTCTCGCCGAATTTCTCGCGATAGGCGCCGGCCATGCGGCCAAGATGGGTGAAGCCGAGATCGAAGGCGATGTCGGTGATGGAGGCATCGGGCGATGCTTGCGCGAGCCGCGCGTGCAGACCGGCGAGGCGCATGTCGAGCAGCATCTGCGAGATCGACAGGCCGAAGTGACGGCGGAAGCCGAGCTGCAGCGCGCGGATGCCGATGCCGGAGGCGCAGGCGAGCTGCGCAAGATCGAGCGGTGCGCCGGAATTGTCGGCCAGATGGTCGCGCGCGACGCGCAGCGCGCGCGGCAGACGCTCGGCCCGGCCGGAGAATGTGTGAATCGCATCCGACAAACCGTGGCGCTGGCCATTGAGCAGATGATCGAGCAGAAGCTCGCGCCAGTCGGCCATTGCAAGCGGGGACAACGTGCCCGACGGACCGAGACGCTCCGCGAGCGTCATCAGCTCGGCAAGGCTGTGCCGCAGCGCTCGGCCGGCCTGCCCCTGCAGATCGATCACGGGATCGAACTCGACCGTGCCTGCCGCCCTGCCCGACAGCGCCGCGGCGCGCTGCTCGACCATGCGGCGGTCGAGCAGCAGGATCGCCTGCGCGCAATCGCACCACATCATCCGCGTCGGGATCGTCGGCGACAGCAGCGACGCCGTCCGCTCCGGCGCAGCCTCGAGCTCGGTGACGCCGGCGCGGATATGGGCGGTGCCCGTGAGCGGGATTTGCACCAGGAAGAAGCGCTCGAGGCAGCCGGGATCGATCCCGACCGATCCGCCATAGGCGACGTAGTTGATCGAAAAGCCGTCATAGGCCGCGCAATTGTGCCGGGCCGAGAAGGCGGCGGCGCGCGCTTTTGCCGGCTCGAGGTCATGCGGGCAGAAGATGCGCCCGATCTGTTCGGCCGCTTCGTCGACGTCGTCGGTGGTGACGCGGGCGAAATCCGCGAGCCGTTCGGTCGCGGAGCCCCTTGCGCTCGTTTCCAGCACGGCTGCGGACATCGTCGACCACGCTTCGCGTCACGGAATTGCTTTAAGCCTATAATAATTCCCGCAAGCCGAGAAGAGCCGCGCCGGCAAAATTGTCGTGCTGCACGGCAGCAACCATCGCCGGATTCGTTTAGCGGATAGACAGCGCTCCCCTGCTGACCCAAGCTCCCTTCCCGCCGGAATCCAATGGGAGCGCGACATGACTGCACTCGAAAAAGGCATTACCGCCAACGGCACAGGCTATGGCGGCAAGAGCTGGAACATTTTGGGCCAGGTTTATTTCCCCAAGGCCGTCACCGACTCCACCTTTGCATTCGAGACCAACAGCGATCCCGGCCAGTTCGTGCCGGTGCACATCCACCCGACCCAGGACGAGTTCATCCTGGTGCAGGAGGGCACGCTGGACCTCAAGCTCGACGGCAAATGGGTGAAGGCTCACGCCGGCGATCTCGTGCGCATGCCGCGCGGCATCCCGCACGGCTATTTCAACAAATCCGACAAGCCGTGCCGCGCGCTGTTCTGGGTCTCGCCGATGCAGAAGCTCGAGGCGCTGTTCAACCAGCTGCATAATCTGACCGACCCGGCCGAAGTCGTGCGCATCTCGGCGCTGCATGAGGTCGACTTCCTGCCGCCGGAAGCCAACGACTAGGCGAAAGCTCCCCGTCCACTTTCATCTGCTTGCAGGCCCGCCGGCCGCACCTTGCGGCCGAACGTGGCCGCTTGCGCGCGGAAAACCCAATCGATTGCGAGCAAACCCATGGTCAGTCCCAAGCATGTCTGCGTGATCGGCGCCGGCGTCTCCGGCCTTGCTGCCGCCAAGGCGTTCTCTGCCCGCGGCCACCGCGTCACCATCGTCGAGCGCAGCGGAGATCTCGGCGGCGTCTGGGAGCCGGCGCGCTCCTATCCCGACGTGCAGACGCAGAGCCCGAAGGAGCTCTATCGCTACACCGACCGCGCCATGCCGCAAGGCTATCCGGAATGGCCGACCGGGCCGCAGGTCCACGCTTATCTCGCCGACTACGCCAGGAGCTTTGGCCTCGATCGCATGCTGCGGCTCGGCACCGAGGTCGCCGGCATGGCACGCCGCGCCGACGGCAGGCCGGGATGGACGCTGACGCTCAGATGCAAGGACGGCGCGGGCACCACCGAGGATTTCGATTTCGTCGCGGTCTGCACCGGCCAGTTCAACGAGCCGCGCCAGCTGCATTGCCCGGGAGAGGACGGCTTCCTCGCGCAGGGCGGCCGGATCCTGCATTCGTCGACATACGGCGACCCGGCGCTGGCAAAGGGACGCCGCGTCGTCGTGCTCGGCGGCTCGAAGTCCGCGACCGACATCGCGGTCAACGCGGTGAAATCGGGCGCGCGCGAGGTCACCATCGTGATGCGTGAGCCGGTCTGGCGCATCCCCTATTTCATCGGCGGCCTCGTGAACTTCAAGCGCATCCTCTACATCCGCGCGCAGGAGGAGATGTTTCCGGGCTGGGGCATCAGCGCGATGGGACGGCTCGCGCACCGCATCGCCGCGCCGCTGGTCTGGGCGAACTGGCGCGGGCTGGAGAGCCTCTTGAAGGCGCAGCTCAAGCTCGGCCGCTGCAACATGGTGCCGAAGGAGCGGATCGAAGACGGCGTCAACTGCTCGGTGCCGATCGCAACGCCGGGTTTCTATCCGATGGTTGCCGACGGCCGCATCAAGGCGGTGTTCGGCAGCTTCGACCATTACGACGGCGACGGCATCGTGATGAGCGGCGGCGAGCGCATCAAGGCCGACGTCGCGGTGCTCGCGATCGGCTACAAGCTCGGCGTGCCGTTCCTGCCCGAGGCCTACCGGCAGAAGCTGGTCGATGCCGACGGGCAGTACCGGCTCTATCGCCTGATCGCCAACCCCGACCTGCCCGAGCTCGGATTCGTCGGCTTCAACTCCTCGTTCTGCACCGTGCTCTGCGCCGACCTCGCCGCCAACTGGCTGGTGCGCTATGCCGACGGCCAGCTCGCCAACCAGCCGACGGCGCAAGCGATGCGCGACAACATCGAGATGATGCTGCACTTCAAGCGCGTCGAGCGGCCAGCCGCCGGCGTCTATGGCGGCCTGTGCGTCGCGCCCTATCACTACCGCCATTTCGACGAGCTGATGGCCGACATCGGCGCGAAGGAGCAGAAGCGCGGCGGGCTCAAAGGACGCTTCCAGCCGCCGGACGCAGATGCCTATGCCAAATTCCTGGCGACGGCGCCGGACTACCGGGCCGCATAAGAATTCTGGCCGGGCAGGATTTGCGTCTCGCCAGCCCTTGCGTCCGTTGCTTACGATCTCCTGGCCTCGAATCGACGGGAACCGGCCATGGGATTGAGACGTCTTGCCATCTTTGCCGCTGTCGCTTTCGTGGTCGCAGCGCCCGCCGCCGGCCAACAGCGTGCGCTCGCGCCCCGGCAGTCCGAGGCAGTCGCCGCCTATGACAAGGCGCTCGCCGAATTCAAATCGGTCCTCGCCGAGCGGCGGCGCCAGATCGACGCGAGAGAGCCGCTGCCGAACCTGCCGGGACAGGCGCTCTACCTGGCACGCGTCGCGGTGATCAGCAGCTACAAGGATCTCACCGACGCCATGCCGTCGCGGATCGGCCGGCCCAACAAGTTCGAGATTCCTCCCGCCTATTTCGACGCCGATATCGAGTCGCTGATCGACGAATATTCAAAGCTGTTCGACGTCATGGAGGCGCCGCCGGCGAATGCGCAGAACTCGGCGACACCGTTCAAGGACGTCGTCGACCTCGCCACGGTGATCGCGCGCGCCAAGGGGCTTGCGCTCGACCACGCCGCTGCCGCGGGGCGCATCAGCCTCGGGCTGTTCTTTGCCGAGACCAACGGCAAGCAGAACGTCCGCAACGGACGCTCCAACACCTATATGGGCAGCTTCCAGACCGGCCCCTCCGAGGACCGCAACGGCCATCGGAAATGGCAGGCCATCAAGAGCGAGATCGCCGCGATCGATCCGTTCCTGAATGCGCGCGACGACAGGGAAGAGGCGCGCGCCCGCGGCATCGATCTCCGCTTCAACCACTGGACCAACGTTCGCGACGGCCTGATGAACGCGCATGCCGACGTCTTCCGCGAGATCCCCGCCATCGTGAAGACGCTGCCTGACACGATCGACCAGATGAAGCTGTTCGAGCTGATCCAGATCGTGCCGACACCGACGCGTGCCGCGCTCAAATCCGGCGATCTCCTGAATTACAGGGTGTCCAGCCCCACCATCATGAAGCACCTGCGCAACAACAGCATCTTCGCTTTCGGACGGGCCGACCGCGCGAGAACATCGGCCAGCTACCGCGAGATCCTCGCCGCGATGTTTCTGTTCAACCGGAAGTTCGAGAAGGCGATGGCGAAGTACGCGGAGATCAAGCGGCGGTAGGAGATTATCTCTTGCCCAAGTCCTCTGCGAAACGCAGGAGGTAGCCGTCAGGGTCTTGGACCAGGAATTGCCTGTTGCCGCGCTCCTCTCCTGCGATTCGATACCACGCGTCATGACACTCTCTGAAGAGCGGCCATTTCTCATGCTTCAGTGCATCGAGAAGGGGTGCCACGGAGTCGACGAACATCTGAAAGTTGATCCCGCGCCCCAGTGGTCGTTGCAGAATCCCAGTTTCCCAGTTGCCATTTTGTTGCTTCAGCATGACCTGGGATCCTTGTAGCTCGATGTACACGAAGTGATTCTCCGGTCGCTGATACGCGATCCGGAAACCGAGTATCTCGCACCAAAAATTCTTGCTCTGTCCCAAGTCCAAAACGTCCAGCTCGGGGACGAGCCGGGCAAAGCCCCCAGTTGGTAATCTATCTGCTGGTCGGTCCACGGCTCGCAGTTCTCCCGCATTTGTAGTCGACGACGTCCACTTTCGAGGCCGCTGAACGACAAGCGGACATCCGACGCGACCAAGGTCGAGCGTCTCCCTGTGGGCTGAACGTCCTACTCCGTCCGGATCGGCGCGTCCTTCAGGCCATTGTTGTCATAGGCCTTGCGCAGCGTGCCGTTGGTCGTGGCTTCGGTCATGAACTTGGTGACGAAGGCCAGTGCCTGCTGATGGCCGAGCGGCACGGCGACGGCGGTCACCGTCTTCTTGAAGGTCTCGTCCAGCACCTTGGTGCCCGGAATCTTTTGGGCCATCTTGTTGAGCTGGTCGCGCGACAGCGCGAAGGCGTCGATCTCGCCGCTCTTCAAGAGGCCGAAGATCTCGTCATAGGTCTGATAACCCGTGACCTTCGCCTGCTTCAGATGGGCGATCGCGCCGCGCATGGTCGTGGTGGCATTGACGGCCGCGACCTTGATTCCGGGCTGGTCGAGCGTCGCGAAGTTGGTGACGGTCGAGCCGGGCTTGACGATATAGGTGGCGTCCGCGACCTCGTAGATCGGGCCGAACGCCATCTTCGTCTCGCGCTCGGGATCCTTTGGCAACCAGGTGACATCCCAGGTACCTTTCGACGCGGCGTCGGTGATCTGTCCGGAATTCTGGTGCACGACATATTCGACCGATACCCCGAGCTGCGCGGCCATCGCCTTGCCGAGATCGACGGGGACGCCGGCATAGCCGGCTTCGGTCTTGGTCGACCAGAACGCCCCGCCCGCGGGGCTGATGGCGATCGCGACCCGCAGCTTGCCGGTCGGTGCGATCTCGTCCTTCAAGCCGTCGGCTAGCGCGGGCATCGCAACCATCGCGGTGAGAGCAAGGCCGGCGAGGGCCGACCGGAATGGCGCTGGCATGTCATGATCTCCCCACCTTTTCTTCTTCCCGGCCGCTCTATCCGGCTCGCGCGGCCTTTGAGACAATTGTGGTCGATCGTGCGCCCGGTGAAAAGCGGTTTGTCATGACAAATCTGTCAAAGGCCACACCGCCCTGTGCAGCGCAAGGCCGGCGACTGCCATGGCTATGGTGTTCCACGGCCGGGCATTTGTTGGTAGCCTGCCGCACCGACAGACGATACCCGGGGGCCACCGAATGACCGCATCGAATCCCGCATCTCCCGCACGGCGCAATGAAGCGTGGAGACTGGCCGGGCGGACGCTGGCCACTGCTGCGGCCGTGGTCGCGCTGACGGGTTGCGAGGACAAGAACACGTTCGTGGCACCGCCGCCGCCCAAGGTGGACGTGGCGACGCCGGTGCAGCGACCGGTCACGCGTTACATCGAGGCCACCGGCAACACCGCGCCGATCAAGAGCGTCGATCTCGTGGCGCGGGTCCAGGGCTTTCTGCAATCGATCGATTATCAGGACGGCAGCTTCGTCAAGCAGGGCACCCAGCTTTTCACGATCGAGCCCGAGACCTACAAGCTCAAGCTCGAACAGGCGCAGGCCGCCGAGGTCGGCGCCCAGGCCTCGGTCCGACAGTCGGAAGCCGATTACAAGCGGCAGGCCGAGCTGGTGCAGCGCCAGGCGGTCTCGCAGGCCACGCTCGACAATTCCACCTCGGCACGCGACAACGCCCAGGCCAATCTGCAGCAGGCGCAGGTCAATACCAGGCTCGCCCAGGTCAATTACGGCTACACCAAGGTGACGGCGCCGTTCGACGGCATCGTCAGCGCCCACATGGCTTCGGTCGGCGAGCTCGTCGGAGTCTCCTCCCCCACCCAGCTCGCGACCATCGTCGCGATGGACCCGATCTATGTGAACTTCACCGTCAACGAGCAGGACGTGTTGCGCATCCGCGCCGAAGCGGCCCGGCGCGGGCTGACCCCCGCCGACATGAAGCAATTCCCGATTCAGGTGGGATTGCAGACCGAGACCGGCTATCCGCATGAGGGCAAGCTCGACTACGTCTCGCCGACCCTCAATCAATCGACCGGCACGCTGGCGGTGCGCGGCCTCGTCCCCAACGACAAGCGCGTGCTGCTGCCCGGCTATTTCGTCCGCGTCCGCGTGCCATTCGACCAGGAGAAGAGCGCCCTGCTCGTTCCCGACACCGCGCTCGGCAGCGACCAGGGCGGCCGCTATCTGCTGGTGGTCAACGGCGACAACGTCGTCGAGCAGCGCAAGGTGCAGATCGGCCCGGTCGACAACGGGCTGCGCGTCATCGAGGGCGGCCTGAAGCCCGAAGACCGTGTCGTCATCGCGGGACTGCTGCGGGTGATCCCGGGCCAGAAGATCGACCCGCAGGTGACGAAGATCGAGCAGTCGCAGGCCTCGAGCAAGTAAGGGGCCGGCCATGATCTCAAAATTCTTCATCGAGCGGCCGGTCCTCTCGAACGTCATCGCGCTGCTGATGATCCTGATCGGCGGCGTCGCGCTGTTCAATCTCGCCATCGCGCAATATCCCGATGTGGTGCCGCCGACCGTGCAGGTGACCACGCGCTATCCCGGCGCCAGCGCCAAGACCGTGATCGACACGGTTGCCTTGCCGATCGAACAACAGGTCAACGGCGTCGAGGACATGCTCTATATGCAGTCCTACAGCGGCTCCGACGGCACCTATACGCTGACCGTGACCTTCAAGATCGGCACCGACCTCAACTTCGCGCAGGTGCTGGTGCAGAACCGCGTCTCCAGCGCGCTGTCGCAATTGCCCCAGGCCGTGCAGAACCAGGGCGTCACCGTGCAGAAGCGGTCGACCTCGATCCTCCTGTTCGTGACGCTGACCTCGCCGGATTCGCGATACGACAGCCTTTATTTGAGCAACTACGCCACCATCAACATCCGCGACGAGCTCTCGCGCCTGCCCGGCGTCGGCAACGTCACCGTGTTCGGCGCCGGCCAATATTCCATGCGGGTCTGGCTCGATCCGAACAAGCTGCAGGTCCGGGGCCTCGTGCCGCAGGACGTCATCAACGCCATCCAGCAGCAGAGCCAGCAGGTCTCCGCCGGCCAGGTCGGCGCGCCGCCGACGCCCGCGGGCCAGGCGTTCCAGTACACGCTCAACGTCAACGGACGGCTCGACGACACCAGCCAGTTCGAGAACATCATCGTCAAGTCGGGCAGCAGCGGCGACGTCACGCGCGTACGCGACGTCGGCTGGGTCGAGCTCGGTGCGCAGACCTACAGCCAGATCTTCTCGCTCAACAAGCAGCCCGCCGTCGGCATCGGCGTGTTCCAGTCACCCGGCGCCAACGCGCTCCAGGTCGAAAAGGCCGTCGAGAAGAAGATGGCCGAGCTCGCCAAGCGCTTCCCGGAAGGCATCAAATACGACACGCCGTTCGACACCACCAAGTTCGTCGAGGCCTCGGTGCACGAGGTCTACATGACGCTAATCGAGGCCGGCCTCCTCGTGCTGGTCGTGATCCTGGTGTTCCTGCAGGACTGGCGCGCGATGCTGGTGCCGGCAACGACCGTGCCCGTCACCATCATCGGCGCGTTCGCGGCGATGGCGGCGCTCGGCTTCACCATCAACATGTCGACCCTGTTCGCGATCGTGCTCGCGATCGGCATCGTGGTCGACGACGCCATCGTGGTGGTGGAAGGGGCCGCCCACAATATCGAGCGGGGCATGAACGGCCACGACGCTGCGATCAGGGCGATGGACCAGCTGTTCGCGCCGATCGTCGGCATCACCCTGGTGCTGATCTCGGTGTTCCTGCCGGCCTCGTTCCTGGCCGGGCTCACGGGGCGCATCTATTCGCAATTCGCGCTGGTGATCGCCGCGACCGCGCTGCTCTCCGCCATCAACGCGGCGACGCTGAAGCCGACGCAATGCGCGCTCTGGCTGCGGCCGACGGTGCCGCCGGAGCAGCGCAATTTCTTCTACCGCGGCTTCAACGCGGTCTACGACCGCGTCGAGCGCGGCTACACGCGGCTGATCACGTTCCTCGTGAAGCATGCCACCATCTCGGTCGCGTTCGCGCTGCTGGTCATCGGCGCCAGCGGCTATGGCCTGTCGCGGGTGCCGACCGGCTTCCTGCCGATCGAAGACCAGGGCTATCTGATCGCCGCCGTGCAGCTGCCGGACGGCGCGGCGCTGGAGCGGACGCAAGCGGTGCTCGACAGAGCGAGCGGGCTGATCAAGGAGACGCCCGGCGTGGCGCAGGTCATCACCATCGCCGGCATCTCTGCGCTCGACAACAGCGCCAGCCTTGCCAATGCCGGCGTCGCCTACATCATCCTGAAGGACTGGGACGCGCGCAAAGGGCCCGGCGAGGATCTGCGCTCGCTGGTCTATGGCCTCAACGACAAGCTCGCTGCCATCATGGAGGCGCGCACGCTGGTGCTGCCGCCGCCGCCGATCCAGGGTATCGGCAACGCCGCCGGCTTCTCGATGCAGGTCGAGCTGCGCGACGGCAACAGCGACTTCGCCAAGCTGCAGGCCATCACCGGGGCGATGGTCTCGAACGGCCAGAGCCAGAGCGCGCTGCAGCGCGTGCAGTCCTCGTTCCGCTCCTCCGTGCCGCAATTCAACGTCGAGATCGACCGCGTCAAGACCCAGACGCTGCACGTCACCACCGACCAGGTGTTCTCGGCGCTGTCGACCTATCTCGGCTCGTCCTTCGTCAACCAGTTCAACAAGTTCGGCCGCGTGTTCCAGGTTTACGCCCAGGCCGATCCGGCGTTCCGCCTGACCGAGCGCGACATCGCCAACATGCAGGTGCGCAACTCCAACGGAGACATGATTCCGATCGGCACCGTCGCCAAGATCACGCCGGCCACCGGCCCGTCGCTGATCAGCCTCTACAATCTCTATCCGTCCTCGACCGTGATCGGCCTGCCGGCGCAGGGTTATTCCTCGGGCCAGTCGCTGAAGCTGATGGAGGAGATCGCGGACAAGACGCTGCCGCCCGGCACCGGCTATGAATGGACCGCGATGTCGTACCAGGAGAAGGCGGTCTCGAACCAGATCTACTGGGTGTTCGGCCTCGCCATGCTGCTGGTCTACCTCGTGCTCGCGGGCCAGTATGAGAGCTGGTACGCGCCGATCTCGGTGATCCTCGCGGTGCCGCTGTCGCTGCTCGGGCCGATGCTGATCCTCTCCGGACTCAAGATCGACAACAACCTCTATTGCCAGATCGGCCTGATCCTGTTGATCGCGCTGTCGGCCAAGAACGCGATCCTGATCGTCGAGGTCGGGCTCGAGCTGCACGGCCGCGACGGCAAGTCGATCATCGAATCCGCGATCGAAGCGGCACGCGCACGCTTCCGCCCGATCCTGATGACGTCGTTCGCCTTCATCCTCGGTGTGGTGCCGCTGGTGCTCGCGACCGGGGCCGGCGCCAGCGCGCGCAAATCGATCGGCATCACGGTGTTCTCGGGCATGCTGGCCTCGACCTGCCTTGCGGTGCTGTTCGTGCCGGCCTTCTTCGTGGTGGTGCAGCGCTTCGAGAACTGGCGGGCGAGCAAGAAGACGCCGAAGGCGGCGGAGGTCAAGCCCTAAGCCTTTTCGGCCGTTACCTGCCTTGCCTCGCCGCTCGACACCAGCAGCACCGAGACCTTCGACTGCCGCAGCACGGCATCTGCGACGCCGCCGAAAGAGAGATGGTCGGCCTGGATGCGGTCGACGCCCATGACGACGAGATCGACGTCGGTCGTCTCGATCTCGCGCAGGATCGCGGCCTCCGGCGCCCGGTTCACCCGCAGCGTGGTGGTGATGTCGACGTCGTAGCGGGCGGCAAGATCGCTGGCGTCCTTGAGGATGCCGGCCTCCTGGCTGAGGCCGCGGGAGGCGCCGCGCTGCGCGCCCTTGTCGCGGGTGGTCGCGACATAGATCACCCGCAGCGAGCCTGATCCGCCCTGCGCCAAGGCCACCGCGACCTCGGCGCCGCGCTTGGAGATGCCGCTGCCGGAGACCGGGACGAGGATGTTGAGGGCGTCGGGGTTCGGCTGCTTCAGATGCTTGCCCTTGGCCGCGACGATCGCGAGCGGCCCCTCGAACGTCGCGGCGATGTCCTCGATCTTGCGGTCGAAGCGATCCTTGGTCACAGCAACCTTGTCGATGCCGACGACCAGAAGGTCAAAGCCCTTGCGCGCCTCCTCAGTGATGGTCTCGCCGAGTTCCGCGCGCCGCGCGCGGGTAACGACATCGACGCTGCCGACGTCGTCCTCGGTCTTGGCGGAGACCGCCTCGGCCGCCTTTTTCACCACGGCCTCGTGGCTCTCCTCGGCGTCGCGGCTCTTCTCCTGCTCCTTCGCGCTCTTGCCGATATGCAGCACGGTGATCGGCAGGCCGCGCATGCCGGCGATGAGGCCCGCGAGGTGGGCGGCGAAGGTGGCGTTGACGCTCTCGTCCACGGCGAGCAAGGGACGTTCGAGATTGGCGAGGAAGCCGCGCTTCTCGAACTCCTCCCGCTCCAGCCGCTCCTTCTCCTCCTTGTCCATCGGCAGCCGCGCCAGCGCCGCGCGCAGCATCGGCGGCATCGCCATCGTGGTCACGATCGCCATGGTGACGATCATCGTGAACAGGTTCTGGCTGAGCACGCCGATGGACAGGCCGATGGTGGCAATGATGACCTCGGTCGAGCCGCGCGCGTTCATGCCGCTGGCGAGCGCCAGCGATTCCCGCGTGCTCAGCCCGCCCAAGGTGCCGCCGACGAAGGCGCCGCCGAACTTGCCGACGCTGGCGATCACGACCAGGAGGCCGGTGAGCATGAGGAGATCGGGATCGCGCAGCACCGAGAGATCGGCGGCAAGGCCCGCGAGGCCGAAGAACACCGGCATGAAGAAGCTCGAGATCAGCCCGCGCAGGCGCTCGTCGATCTGCCGCGTCAGGATCGGGGATTCCCCGACCAGGATGCCGGCGACGAAGGCGCCGAGAACGGTGTGGACGCCGATGGCATGCGTGATCATCGCCATCACGCACATCAGGAGCAGGATCACCGTGATGACCGCCGCGGCGCTGACGAGGTTGTCATTGGCCCAGCGGATCAGCTGGAACACCAGCCGGCGCCCGATGGTGAAGCTGACGGCGAGGAAGGCGAGCGTGCCCAGCACGGATTTTGCCACAGAGGCGACGTCCAGCGTGCCGTGCGAGGCGAGGCTGAAGATGACGGCGATGATGATCCAGCCGATGGTGTCGTCGATCACGGCGGTCGCGACGATGATCTGGCCGACATTGCGCCGCATGAAGTTCATCTCGCGCACGACCACCGCGACGATCTTCACCGACGAGATCGACAGCGCCGTGCCCATGAACAGCGAAGCCACGAGGCGCGCTTGCGGATCGGGCAGCAATGCGTCGGGCAGGAACTCGCCGAGCGCGAAGCCGCAGGCGAAGGGCACGAGGATGCCGGCGATCGAGATCGCGATGGCGGCCTTGCCGACTTTCCTGACCAGCTTGAGGTCGGTCTCCATGCCCGTCAGCAACAGCAGCAGCAGGATGCCGACTTGCGCGATGCCGTCGATCATCGCCTTCTGCTCGGGCGCTTTGGGGAAGATCGCGGCTTGCGCCTCCGGCCAGATCCAGCCGAACAGCGAGGGACCGAGGATGATGCCGGCGAGCAGCTCGCCGATCACCGAGGGCTGGCCGATCCGCTGCATGATCTCGCCGAGGCCCCGCCCGACCGCGATCAGCAGCACGATCTGCGCCACCAGCAGGAATTCGGAGGGACCTGCGGCTTTGCCCGTTTCAGCACCGGCCGCCGCGGTGGTGAAGGCGAGCGCCGCGAAGACAAGACCGACGGGTCGGAGCAGGCGCCATGGCATGCAGATGATTTTCCCCCTTTACCCCGGTGTCGGGGCCCACGGCGATAGAACCCGCGGGAGGTGGCGCGGGTTCCAGACGCGTGAGACAGGCCGTGACGACAAAAATTGCGAAAACAACCCCATGCACAGTAGGGATGGCATTGAAAAGGCTCAGGAAAATTTCGGCCTTGCCGAAGCGGTTTTGCTTCGTCGGGCAAAACAGGGGTAGAGTTGCATGATCGGCGGCGTGCGTGACGTGCCGCCCGCAATTTTCTGTGTCCCGGCTCTGCGCTCCGCTTCGCTGCGCTTGTCCGGGACACGGAGCCCTTACACCGCCGCAGGCGTCCGGATCTCGCGGGGCAGGATGATGGCGGCGGCGATGGCGAGCAGGCAGAGGCCGGCGAAGGCGTGGAGCATGGTGACGAAGCCGCCCTGCTCGTAGAGCCAGGCGACCAAGCCGACCGAGGCGCCGGCCGCGGTGAAGCCGATGAAGTAGCGCACCGCATAGGCGCGCGAGCGCCATTCCTCGCTGGTGTATTTGCCGACCATGGCGTCGTTCACCGTAACCTGTCCGAACGCGCCCATGACGATGCCGATCGACACCAGGATCAGCGGCAGGTTGTTCAGGCTCGCGGCCAGATACAGGAACGGCGCCAGCATGAACGACAGCGGCAGCGCCACCGTCTTCAGCGAGTAGCGGTCGAGCAGCCGGCCGATCGTGTACTGTGTCATCGCGCCGAACACGTAGACGCAGGCCGCGATGACGCCGAGCAGCGCCGGGCTTTTGGTCAGGTCGGCAAGCCGCTCGGCGAACAGCTTGGGCAACGCCACGGTGACGGCGTTGAAGGTGGTCGAGATCGCGATCACCACGATCAGCAGCGACAGCACCACGCGCCACATGTCCTGCTTGGCGACGCGCGCCTGCGCCGCCGCCTGCTTCGAGCCCTTGCGGTCCTCGTGCACGACCAGCAGCGCAAAGGCGATGCCGATCATGATGGTGACGATGCCGGGAATGATGAAGGCAAAGCGCCAGCCGAGATATTGGCCGATCACGCCTGTGGCCAGCGCCGAGGAGGCAACCCCGAGATTGCCCCAGACGCCGTTGATGCCCATCTCGCGGCCGAGCCTCTCGGCGTAGGAGACGATCATGGCGGTGCCGACGGGATGGTAGATCGAGGCGAAGATGCCGATCGACAGCAAGGCGGCGCCGAGCTGCGCCGGGGTCTGGACGAGGCCGACCGAGATCATGGACGCCCCGATGCCGACGAAGAAGATCAGCATCATGTGGCGGCGGCTCCAGCGGTCGCCGAGCCATCCGGTCAGCAGCGAGCCGGCGCCGAAGGCCACGAAGCCCGGCGTCGCATACGGCAAGAGTTCCGAATAAGCCATGCCGAGTGCCGGGCCCATGATGATGACGGCCGCGGCGAAGATCAGCATCGAATAATGGTCGATGAAATGGCCTGCGTTGACGAAACTGATCACCCGGCTTGGACTGTTAAGACCTGGGCTGTTCATTCCCGAATCCTCTCCTGCTCCGAAATGAGTTATATGTCCTCCCCATGACGGGATGCTGCCAATGACTGTCTTGGAAACGCCAATCTTGGAAACGCCAAACTTGGACACGCCAATCCTGCGGGAGGTCCGCAGCAACCACCGCTCGCCCGCAGGCGTACATCTGGTGGCGCGCGACTATCCGAGAGGCATGCGGATCGAGCCGCACCTGCACCGCGAGGCGCAGCTGATCTATGCGGCGAAGGGCACCATGCAGGTGACGACGCCCGAGGGCCGCTGGCTGGTGCCGCCGGACCGGGCCGTCTGGGTGCCGGCCGGGCTCGAGCACGCCCTCGACCTGCTCGCCGACATCGAGATGCGCACGCTGTATTTCGACCTCGCCTGGCTGAAACGCGAGCAGCGCTACGAGGGGCTGACCAAAGAATTCGTGGTGCGGGTCTCGCCGCTGCTCAATCAGGCGATCCTCGCGCTGTTCGACGCGCGCAATACCGAGGAACGCACCGAGCTATTGGTGCGCCTCGTGATGCTGGAATTGCACCAGGCCGAGGATTCCGCGACCTTCGTGCCGCTGCCGCACGAGCCGCGCTGCCGCCGCGCCGCGCTGATCGTGCTGGACGATCCCACCGGCCTGCACGACATCGACACGCTGGCGCGCGAGGTCGGAACGTCGGCGCGGACGCTGTCGCGGCTGTTCTCGAGCGAAACGCAACTCAGCTTCAAGAGCTGGTGCCAGCGCGCGCGAATTGCGGCTGCAATCCAGCGGCTGTCCACGGATGCCAATGTCTCGGTGAAGCAGCTCGCGACCCAGCTCGGTTATGCCAGCGTGCCCGCCTTCTCGGCCGCGTTCCGTCAGGTGACGGGGCGGACGCCGACGGAGTTTGCGGGGAAAGCATAGCTCGTCGATACGAGCGCAGAACTCGTAGGGTGGGCAAAGCGAAGCGTGCCCACGCATTTTTTGTCATCGAGAGAGATCGTGGGCACGGCGCAAGGAGCGCCTTTGCCCACCCTATGGCAGCGGGGCGCTCGGAGACATCGTCCGCATCCAACGGCATGCCGGCATTCGCCAAACGCACGGCCCGACTAAAGTTGCCGCATTCCTCCGCTTGATTGTGATCGGCTTCCGCCCAAATCGCGTGTAAGCTTCCGCAGCGCACAAACCTTGACACGAAAGTCCCGATGGCCAACGCCTTCTTCTCCGACCTGCTCGCCACGATCTCCGAGCGCGGCCGCACGCTGCTTCGTCGCGGCGATTCCGCCGACACCAGACCGGATGCCGACGGGCTGCTCGAGCTCTGCGACGCGCTGCTGTCGGGCCGGGGCGAAGCATCGGGTATCGCCATCGCGCGCGAGGTGCTCGACATCTACCGGGAGCTGGATGCGGCGGGACGCCGCGCCTTCTTCGACGGATTGGTGCGCGATTTCGGCCCGGACCGGGAGCGCCTGTCCAAGGCCATCGAGACATGGCGCGCGGCGCCCAGCGACGAGGACGCGAGCTCCTTGCATTTCGCCTCGGAGCCGCGGCGGCAGGAGCTGATCCGCCGCCTCAACCGTGCCCCCGGCGGCACCGGCGACCTCGTCAACATGCGCGCCGATCTGCTCGGCATGATGAATGGACACACCGATCTCGCCGCGCTCGATCGCGACGTCTCGCATCTTCTCTCTTCGTGGTTCAACAGGGGGTTTCTCGTGCTGCGCAGGATCGACTGGTCGACCCCGGCCAACATCCTCGAAAAGATCATCCGTTACGAGGCCGTGCACGAAATCTCCGACTGGGACGATCTGCGCCGCCGCATCGATCCGGTTGACCGCCGCTGCTACGCCTTCTTCCACCCTGCGATGGTGGACGAGCCCCTGATCTTCGTCGAGGTGGCGCTGACCGAGACCATTCCCGGCGCGATCGCCCCGCTGCTTGCGGTCGATCGCCAGCATCTTCCGATCGACCGCGCGCGCACCGCCGTGTTCTATTCGATCTCCAACACCCAGCGCGGGCTGGGCGGCATCTCCTTCGGCAGCTTCCTGATCAAGCAGGTGGTGGAAGAGCTGCGTCGCGAAACGCCGAAGCTCGACACTTTCGTGACGCTGTCGCCGGTGCCGGGCTTCATGGCCTGGGTGAGGCAGGACAAGGATCTGCCGCTGTCGGACGAGGACCGCGAGACGCTGAAGCGCCTCGATGATCCCAAATGGTTCGAGAGCCCCGAAACGACCGCGTTGCTTCGCGGCGTGATCGAGCCGCTGGCCGCGCACTATTTCCTCAAGGCGCGCACGCCGAAGGGCAAGCTGATCGACTCCGTCGCCCGCTTCCATCTCGGCAACGGCGCAAGGCTCGAGCGCATCAACTGGCTCGGCGACCTCTCGCCGAAGGGGCTACGCGAATCCGCCGGCGTGATGGTCAACTACCTCTACCGCCTCGACGACATCGAGAAGAACCACGAGGCCTATGCCAATGACGGCGAGGTCGTGGCGTCGAGTGCGGTGAAGAAGCTGCTGAAGGGCGAGGGCCGGCGGCTACTGGATATGCGGTTGTCGTAGCGGCACGCTCGGGCCTCACACTCGGTCGTCGTCCCGGACAAGCGTAGCGAAGCGAAGCGCTGATCCGGGACCCATAGCCACAGGGTTGGCTTTGGCGAAGAGCCGGAGTGACCAGCTCGCGCCGTAACATCTCCCTGGGTTATGGGTCCCCGCCTTCGCGGGGACGACACCGAGTAAAGAGCGCCGCCGGTGCGCACCAAATCACTCAGCCCCTACTCCGCCAGCGCCTTCATCTCCTTGTAGAGATCGGACTTGCCTTCAAAGCCGATGCCGGCCAGCTCGGGCATGGTGATGTGGCCGTTCTCGACGCTGACGCCGTCCGGGAAGCCGCCGTAGGGCTGGAACAGGTCGGGGTAGCTTTCGTTACCGCCGAGCCCGAGGCCTGCTGCGATGTTGAGCGACATCTGGTGGCCGCCATGCGGGATGCAGCGGCTGGGGGACCAGCCGTAGGTCTTCAGGACTTCCAGCGTGCGCTGGTATTCGCACAGGCCGTAGGACAGCGCGCAGTCGAATTGCAGCCAGTCGCGGTCGGGGCGCATGCCGCCGTAGCGGATCAGATTGCGGGCGTCCTGGTGGCTGAAGAGATTTTCGCCCGTGGCCATCGGGCCGGGATAGAACTCGGCGAGCGCGGCCTGCAGTGCGTAGTCGAGGGGATCGCCGACCTCCTCGTACCAGAACAAGGGATAGTCGCGCAGCATCTTGGCGTAGGCGATGCCGGTCTCGAGGTTGAAGCGGCCGTTGGCGTCGACGGCGAGCTGCGCGTCCTTGCCGATCTCCTTGAGCACCGCCTCGATGCGGGTGCGGTCCTCTTCGATCGGCGCGCCGCCGATCTTCATCTTCACGACGTTGTAGCCGCGGTCGAGATAGCCGCGCATCTCCCCGCGCAGCATAGAGAGATCCTTGCCGGGATAATAATAGCCGCCGGCGGCGTAGACGAACACGCGCGGATTGGCGGTGAGACCGTGACGTTCGGCGAGCAGGCGGAACAGCGGCTTGCCGGCGATCTTCGCCACCGCATCCCACACCGCCATGTCGATGGTGCCGACGGCGACCGAGCGCTCGCCATGGCCGCCCGGCTTCTCGTTGGTCATCATCGCGCTCCAGACCTTGTCGGGGTCTAAATTGTCACCGGCCGCGTTGAGCAGCGACTTCGGATCGGCCTCCGTGATGCGCGCGGCGAAACGTTCGCGGATCAACCCACCCTGCCCGTAACGACCGTTCGAGTTGAAGCCGTAGCCGACGACGCGCTTGCCGTCGCGCACCACGTCGGTGACGACGGCAACGAGGCTCGTCGTCATCTTGGTGAAGTCGATATAGGCGTTGCGGATCGGCGATGAGATCGGCTTGGTGATCTCGCGGACGTCGACGATGCGGACGGACATGGGCGTGGCCTTTGGTGTTAAGAGGAAGTTCGTCGGACTGTCATTCCGTCATCCTGAGGTGCGAGTGGCGCGATGCAAAGCATCGCGCCGGGAGCCTCGAAGGATGAACGGCCGAGGTGCAGCCGGGCTGTCGCCCTTCGAGGGCCGCTGAAGGAGCGGCCACCTCAGGGTGACGATTTTGCATTTGGATGTGCCGCGCTCGTTCACTGCAATGACGGCTTCGCCGTCACTTCTTATCCCTGAAATACGGCTCCACCGGCCCGTGCACCTTGATGGTCAGCGGGTTGCCGTGGCGGTCCTTGGCGTTGCCGGCGGTGACGCGGACCCAGCCTTCGCTGATGCAGTACTCCTCGACATTGGTCTTCTCGATGCCCTTGAAGCGGATGCCGACGTCGCGCGACAGGATGTCCGCGTTGTAATAGGGGCTGTTCGGATCGACCGACAGACGGTCCGGAAATTCGTCGCTCATGATTATCTCGCTCACAACAGTGTTTCGATTTGATTGCGCAATCCTTCGGGCCGTGCGGTCGGCGCGTAACGCGCGATCACCTTGCCGGCACGGTCCACCAGGAATTTGGTGAAATTCCATTTGATGGAGGCGCCGAGAAGCCCGGATTGCTGCCGTTTCAGGTACTCATACAGGGGATGCGCATTGGCGCCGTTGACGTCGATCTTCTCGAACAGCGGAAAAGTGACGTCGTAGTTCGTCGAGCAGAACGCCTGGATTTCGTCCGCCTGTCCCGGCTCCTGCGCGCCGAACTGGTTGCAGGGAAAGCCGAGCACGGAGAAGCCGCGCGGCGAGAGATCGCGGTGCAAATCCTCCAGCCCGCGATATTGCGGCGTGAAGCCGCATTTGCTCGCGGTGTTGACGATCAACAGCACCTGCCCTTCGAAACGTTTCAGGGCAACCTCCTCGCCCGCAAGCGAGTTGGCCTTGAAGTCGTAGATCGCTGACATCGCTAACCCACGGGATCGATCGGCGACGGCGGCACGCCGCCCGCCTCGATCGCCTCGCCCGCGAGCAGGCAGAGATCTTCGCGATAGCGGCCGGACACGATTTGCACGCCGACCGGGGTCTTGCCGACGAGACCGGTGGAGACGACGAGGCCGGGCAGACCCATGAAGGGCGTCGCGATCTGCGGCATCTGCGCTTCCCAGACCCGCTCGAAGGACTCGGCATCCTTGCGGTCGAGATGATCGGGGAATGGCAGCTCGCCGGAGACCGGCGTCAGCACCACGGCGTATTTTTCGAAGAACATCATCCACTCGCGCGTGAACGTGGCGCGGCGGGTCAGCGCCTGTGCGTAGTTCGCCTGATCCATCGGCGTGACCTTGGCGCGGTTGCCGCGCAGGCAGGCCAGCGCGCCGGGATCGCCCTCGCGCTCGGCCATCTCCAGCTGCGCCTCGTAGCCGTCGCCGAGCCAGAGCTTGCGCTGCCACTGCACCGCCTCGCGCATCGGCGGCGTATTCTCGATCACCTCGACGGTCCAGCCCGCGCGCTCGAGCCGCTTGCCGGCGTCGGTCACGGCCGCCTTCACTTCCGGCGTGGTCCCAAGGCCGTCCGGATTGAGACAGATCGCGGCACGCTTCTCGCGCGCGGGACCTTGGAGCGGCGCCGGCACATACCAGGGGTCGCGGACGTCGCGGGCCGACATGGCTTCCAGCGAGATACGCAAATCGTTGATGGTGCGCGCCAGCGGGCCCGACACCGCCATGATCTGCGGCCCGATCGGGCGCTCCGGCAGCGCCGGATTGAAGGCGGGGATACGGCCGAGCGTCGGGCGCAGGCCGTGGACGCCGCAGGCATAGGCGGGATAGCGGATCGAGCCGGCGATGTCGGTGCCGTGGGCGATATGGCCGATGCCGGCCGCGACCGCCGAGCCGGCGCCGCCGGACGAGCCGCCCGGCGTCAGCGAGGCATCGCGCGGGTTCTTGGTGTCGCCGTGGATGAGATTGGTGGTGAACCAGCGATAGGAGAACGCCGGGCAGTTGGTACGGCCGAGCAGGATGGCACCGGCTTTGCGGAAATTGGCGACCACCGGATTGTCCTCGCGCGCGATCACGTCGCGCTGGAGCTTGAGGCCATTGGTGGTGGCAAAGCCCTCCTGGTCGACATTGGCCTTGATGGTGACGGGCACGCCGGCGAGCACGCCGGGGTCCTCGCCCCGCGCGATGGCGGCATCGACGGCGTCGGCCTGCCTCAACACGTCGTCCGGCCGGTGGTCGATCACCGCATTGAGCTGGGGATTGACGGCATCGAGCCGGGCGAGCCCGGCCTTGGCGGCCTCCCGGGCGGACACTTTTTTGGATTTGACGAGGGTGGCGAGGTCGGCGGCCGACAGGCGCCAGAGGTCTTGCATGGCTTGCTCCGTGTATCCGGCGTCTTTTAGCGCCGGGAACGCGGCAAAGCCATGCGGATTTCGCGGGGGTGAAGGGCGGGTTTGACGCGGGATGGCGCCTCATTCTCCGTCATTGCGAGGAGCTCGCGACAAAATTGCGGAGCAATTTTGCGCTGATGCGACGAAGCAATCCAGCGTCCCTCCGGGGAGGCAGTCTGGATTGCTTCGCTACGCTCGCAATGACGGGGAAGGAGCTGGGCTAGTGCCTTGTCGCCGACTCGTCCGGCATGTCCAGCAATGCCTCGGTGAAGGGAAACTCCAGCACGATCTCGCCTTCGGTGTCGGTCACCTCGATCACGGCGTCCAACAGGGCGCGCTGGGTGCCCTCGGATTTCACGACCTCCAGGATCATCTGGCGGGCGACCTCCCAGGCGCGATCGGGGTTGCGCAGGTCCTCGCCGTCAGGATCCACGATCAATTCGTCGCCGATGCGGGTGTTGAAGAAATATCTGGGCATGCCTGATCCAATGGGGTCGCCTGTAGCCGATTGGAAGCCGTTCTATACTCACAACTCGTTTATCCCGACAGGGATCACGACCTATCGGCAGTTTGCCTATGGCATCTTTACGGCCGCAATACGCTCTCTTTGCAGTGCAGCAATTCCGCAGGCCTACTACCTATGTCCGGGAAAATTTCACTGGCGAACTTCTCCGCCGGCATTAGTTTATCGAGTGGGCGGATACGTCCGAATTCGCAAAAATGGAGAGCCGAAATGGCATGGAAAGCCCCGAAGATCGTCGAAGTGCCCTGTGGCATGGAAATCAACATGTATGTGAGCGCCACCCGCAAGTAAGCCGGTCGGCAAACTCGCATTCTGCGCCGGTGGATCTTTCGGTCACGACTGCATTTGCGTCGGCCTGAGATCCACCGCGCGTGTTCCTTCCAGGAGACGGATTATGCTTCGCGTCGTCGTCCTGGGCGCCGCAGCCGGCGGCGGAGTTCCCCAGTGGAATTGCGGCTGCGAGGGCTGTCGGGCGGCCCGTAATGGCGGACCTGAGCTGCATCGGACGCAGGCCTCGGTCGCCTTCAGCGGTGACGGCGAGAACTGGTTCCTGATCAACGCCTCCCCCGACCTGCGTCAGCAATTGAATGCCACGCCGCAGCTGCATCCCAAGGCCGGGGCGCTGCGCCACACGCCGATCGCCGGCGTGATCCTCACCAACAGTGAAGTGGATGCGGTGGCGGGCCTGCTGTCGATGCGCGAGAGCTCACCGTTCACCATCTATGCGCATGAGAAGGTGCTGGCGATCCTTGCCAGCAACAGCATCTTCAACGTGCTGAACGAGAAGCACGTGCGGCGCCAGCCGATCGGAATCAACGAGCCGTTCGAGCCGCGCCTCACCGACGGCGCACGCTCCGGGCTGGAAGTGCTGCCGTTCGCGGTCTCGGGCAAGTCGGCCTGGTATCTGGAAGGCAAGGCGCATCCCGGCGGCGACGTCAGCGACGGCGATACGCTGGGCCTGAAGATCACCGACAAGTCGACCGGCAAATATTTCTACTTCATCGCCGCCTGCGCCGACGTCAGCGACGCCCTCAAGGCCGAGATCGACGGCGCTTCGCTGGTGTTCTTCGACGGAACGGTCTGGCAGGACGACGAGATGATCCGAGCCGGCCTCGGCCAGAAGACCGGCAAGAGCATGGGACATGTCGCGATGTCCGGCGAGGACGGCGCGATCGCACGGCTTGCCGATCTCACCCTCGACAGGAAGATATTTCTGCATATCAATAACTCGAACCCGGCGCTGCTGCCCGGCTCGCACGAGCGCAAGACCGCCGAGGCGGCGGGCTGGCAGATACCGGCGGATGGAACGGAGATCGTGCTGTGAATGCGGCGTCAATGACGGGAATGACTGCGCTCTCGATCGGCAAGGATTTGAAGCTCAATTCGGCCGAGGAGCTCGAGGCGACGCTGCGCCACATCGGGGCGACGCGCTATCACAGCCTGCATCCGTTCCATAAGCTGCTGCACGGCGGCAAGCTGAACAAGGGCCAGGTGCAGGCCTGGGCGTTGAACCGCTACTATTACCAGAGCACGATCCCGATCAAGGACGCGGTGGTGATCTCGCGCTTCCGCGATCGCGCCACGCGCCTGGAATGGCGCCACCGCATCGAGGACCATGACGGCGACGTCGGCAGCGAAGGCGGCATCGAACGCTGGATCAAGCTGACCGAGGGCCTCGGCCTCGACACGGCTTACGTGGAATCCACCGAAGGCATCCTGCCGGCGACGCGCTTCGCCGTGGAAGCTTACGTGCATTACTGCCGCGAAAAGAGCCCCCTGGAGGCGATCGCTTCCTCGCTCACCGAATTGTTCGCGCCGAACCTGCACGAAGAGCGCATTGCCGGCATGCTGGAGCATTACAACTTCGTCAATCCTGATATCATGAGCTACTTCAAGCGCCGCCTGACGCAGGCGCCGCGCGATGCCGGCTTTGCGCTAGACTACGTCAAGGCGCATGCGACGACGCCGGAGCAGCGCGCGCAGGTCTGCAACGCGCTGATCTTCAAGACCAACGTGCTGTGGGTGCAGCTCGACGCGCTCCAGCACGCCTATGTCGAGGGTAACATCCCGCCGGGCGCGTTCGTGCCCAAAGCGGGCTGAAGAGGAGCAGCAATGGCCGGGCCGCGGAACATCAGCGTCAGCGAAACGAGCCGTCCCGTGCTGCCGCGGCACGCCAAGCTGAAATATGACGAGACCCGCAAGGTCTGGGTGATCCTGGCGCCGGAACGCGTGCTGGCTCCTGACGAGATCGCGGTCGAGGTCTTGCAGCTCTGCAACGGTGAACGCAATGTCGGCGACATCGCCGATCAGCTTGCGGCGAAATACGCAGCTCCCCGCGAGGCGATCATGGCCGACGTCGTCGTCATGCTGCAGGATCTCGCCGACAAGGGCTTTCTCACCGAGATCAGGGAGAAGACGCCATGAGCGACGTGCTCCCGAACATCCCCCTCGAAACCAGCGACAGCCTCGCGGTGCTGGAGAAGCAGCGCTCGACGGCGGAGACCTTCGGCATTCCGCTGGCCGTGCTGCTCGAGATCACCCATCGCTGCCCGCTGCAATGCCCCTATTGCTCCAACCCGGTCGAGCTCGACCGCTCGGGCAAGGAGCTGACCACGGACGAGTGGAAGAAGGTGCTGAGCGAGCTCGCCGAGATCGGCGTGCTGCAGGTGCATTTCTCCGGCGGCGAGCCGACGGCGCGCAAGGACCTGGTCGAGCTCGTCAAGCATGCCAGCGACGCCGGGCTCTACACCAACCTCATCACCTCGGCCGTGCTGCTGACGCGGCAGCGGCTGAGTGAGCTTGCCGATGCCGGGCTCTGCCACGTGCAGATCTCTTTCCAGGGCATCGAAGAAGGCCTTGCCGATCGCGTCGCCGGTTACAAGGGCGGCCACCGCAAGAAGCTCGAAGTCGCCAAATGGACGCGCGAGCTGGATCTGCCGCTCACCGTGAACGCGGTGATGCACAGGCAGAATCTGCACCAGCTCCCCGAGATCATCCAGATGTCGCTCGATCTCGATGCCGACCGGCTCGAAGTCGCCAATGTCCAGTATTACGGCTGGGCGCTGAAGAACCGCGCCGCCTTGATGCCGACCGTTGCCCAACTCGATGAGTGCACGACCATTGTCGAGGAGGCGCGCGAGCGGCTGAAGGGCCGGCTGACCATCGACTATGTCGTCCCCGATTATTACGCCCTGCGGCCGAAGAAATGCATGGGCGGCTGGGGCCGGCAGTTCTTCAACATCTCGCCCGCCGGCAAGGTGCTGCCCTGCCATGCCGCGGAGAGCATCACCGGGCTGGAGTTCGAATCCGTGCGCTCCAACCATTCGATCGCCTGGATCTGGCAGAACTCGGAGGCCTTCAACCGCTATCGCGGCACCGGCTGGATGAAGGAGCCGTGCAAGTCCTGCGAATTCCGCGAGATCGATTTCGGCGGCTGCCGCTGCCAGGCGTTTGCGTTGACCGGCGATGCCGCCAACACCGATCCCGCCTGCGCGCTGTCGCCCCTGCACGAGACCATCTTCAAGCAGGCGGAGGCCGAGGCCGAGGGCGAGACCAGCCGCTTCCTCTATCGCAACTTCGCCGGCGGCACCCCGGAAGCCGAGAATGGGACCTGACGCCGACGCAGGCACAGCCAGACGCGCCGATCCCTTTGCGCCGCTGACCTCCGACATGCTCGACGTCGGCGACGGCCACGAGCTCTATGTCGAGAGCGTCGGCCGCAGCGACGGCATCCCCGCGGTCTATCTGCACGGCGGACCGGGCAGCGGCTGTCAGCCCGACCATCGCCGGCTGTTCGATCCCGATCGCTTCTGCGCGGTGCTGTTCGACCAGCGCGGCTGCGGCCGCAGCCGGCCCAAGGGCTCGCGCGCGCACAACACCACGGCGCATCTGATCGCGGACATGGAAAAGATCCGCGAAAAATTCGGCTTCGACCGCTGGATGGTGGTCGGCGGCTCCTGGGGCGCGACATTGGCTCTGGCGTATGCGCAGGCGCATCCCGAGCGCGTCTCCGGCATTGCGCTGCGCGCGACGTTCCTCGGCACGCGGGCCGAGGTCGAGACGGCGTTCACGGTGCGCCTGCCGCAATTCTATCCCGCGCTCTCCGAGGATTTTCTCAGCGTGCTGCCGCTGGAAGAGCGAGACCGCGCGGTCGAGGCCTATTATCGCCGCATCCTCGATCCTGATACTGCCGTCCACGGACCTGCCTCGCGCGCCTGGCACGACACCGAGCGCGCCCTGTCCGAGCACAAGGCGGCGAAGACGCGGCTCGATCTCGCCGCGCTGAACGTCTGGCGCACGCTGCCGGCGACGCCGTTCATGGAGGCGCATTATTTCGTCAATGACAGCTTCATGGGCGAAGACCAGTTGCTGCGGAACGCGGGCCGGCTCGAAGGCATTCCCGGCATTATCGTGCAGGGCCGCTACGACCTGTTATGTCCTCCCGAGACATCGCATGCGCTGGCGCAAGTCTGGCCGGGTTCCGAAATTCGGATCGTGCAAGAAGCCGGACATTCGCTCTATGATGGCGGCGTGAGGGACGCGGTGATGAAGTCGATCGCGGACCTTGCGTCGAAGGCCGCGCGCTAATGCGCGGAGGAAGGACAGCAAGAAAATGCCGCTCGCCGGGAAAGGCATGCTGCTGACGTCGATGAACATCGACGTTTCAGATGAGGCCGATTTCAACCGCTGGTACGATCGCGAACATCTGGAAGAGCGCGTCGCGATCGATGGGTTTCTCGAAGCGCGGCGCTATATCGCGCATGCCGCCAATCCCAAATATCTGTGCCTGTACTCGACCGCATCCTTGGACGTGCTCGACAGCCCCGCCTACCGGGCGCGGCTGGCGAACCCGACCGACTGGTCGCGGCAGACCATGGCGCGCTTCAAGGACATGCTCCGCGTGGTTGCGCGGATCACCGTCAGCAACGGCTCCGGACGCGGCGTTGCCCTCGGCGTGGTGCGGCTGCGGCCGACGCCCGACAACGCCGGCGCATGGCGTGATGCGCTGCAAGACAAGCTGGTGCCGCAGCAGCGCGACGGCATCATCTCCATGCACCTGCTGGAGAGCGAACCGGAATTATCCGGCGCAACGGCGGAAATTCCGGCTGCGCGCAACGGGGGCGCGCGCGACTGGTTCGTGCTGATCGACGGCACGCATGTCGGCGCGGTCTCGGCCGTGATCGCCGAACGCTTCACCGGCCCGACGGCTGCGCCGTTCCCGCTGCCCGTCTCGGTCGGCACTTACAGCCTGATGTGGGACCTCGCGAAGAGCGATCTTACGCGCGGCTGACGCGCGTTGCTCTCGTGTCCCGGACGCGCTGCAACGCGCAAGCGTTGCTGCGCAGCGCCGAAGAGGCGCTGCGTCCGGGGCACGAGACCTCCGACATGCGAAGAGAGCGATGCTGCACCGCACGCATCTCGCGTGCCGGCATTAATGCTGTCTGCGCGCAGCTCCCATGAAAGCGGGGACCTGCGAAACTTTGCCGTTGTACTTGGGAACGGTTCTAATAAGCTAACCCAATGACGTCATTCAGAAACCAGATCGACGCAGGTTAAGCGTCCGACAAGCTCAGAAGAGGCCGCGGGGTCTTTGAGCCTGCGCGGACAGGGTAGGAATGAAACCGACCGATATCGCGGCCCCCGACTACTTTCACAAAGTGGTCGATTGCCAATGGGCCTGTCCTGCACACACCCCGGTTCCCGAGTACATCCGACTGATCGCACAAGGCCGCTACAGCGACGCCTACATGATCAATTGGAAATCGAACGTGTTTCCCGGAATCCTGGGACGCACCTGCGATCGTCCATGCGAGCCGGCGTGCCGGCGCGGGCGCGTCGAGGAAACTCCGGTTGCGATCTGCCGCTTGAAGCGCGTCGCCGCGGACTTCAAGGACGACATCAAGCAGCGCTTGCCGCGCCCCGCAGCAAAGAACGGCAAGCGCGTCGCCTTCGTCGGCGGCGGCCCGGCCTCGCTGACCGTGGCGCGCGACCTGGCGCCGCTCGGCTATCACTGCACCGTGTTCGATGCCGATCCGGAAGCCGGCGGCATGATGCGGACGCAGATTCCCAAATTCCGCCTGCCCAATTCCGTCATCGACGAGGAGACCGGCTACATCCTGGGCCTCGGCGTCGAGTTCAGGGGCGGCCACCGCATCGAGAGCATGAAGTCGCTGCTCGCGGAGAAATATGACGCGATCTTCGTCGGCTCCGGCGCGCCGCGCGGCCGCGAGCTCGACATTCCCGGCCGGAAAGAGGCCGCCGCCAACATCCACATCGGCATCGAATGGCTGGCCAACGTGTCGTTCGGGCATACCGACAAGATCGGCAAGCGCGTGATCGTGCTCGGCGGCGGCAACACCGCGATGGATTGCTGCCGCACCGCGCGCCGCCTCGGCGGCGAGAAAGTCACGGTGGTCGTACGTTCCGGCTTCGAGGAGATGAAGGCCTCGCCCTGGGAGAAGGAGGACGCGATCCACGAGGATATCCCGATCCTCAACTACATGGTGCCGGTTGAATTCAAGCATGTTGCCGGCAAGCTCATCGGCGTCACCTTCCAGCACGTCAAAGCCGAATTCGACGCCAAAGGCCGCCGCAATCTGGTGCCTTCAGGCGACCCCGATCAGACCATTCCCTGCGACGACGTGCTGGTCGCGGTCGGCCAGGAGAACGCCTTCCCCTGGATCGAGCAGGATTGCGGCATCGAGTTCGACAAATGGCACATGCCCAAGGTCGATCCGAAGACATTCGTCTCGACCAACCCGAAGGTGTTTTTCGGCGGCGACGCCGCGTTCGGCCCGAAGAACATCATCTGGGCGGTCGCGCACGGCCATGACGCCGCGCTGTCGATCCACAAGATGCTGTCGGGCGAGGACATCACCGAGCGCCCGCTGCCCGACGTGCAGGTCTCGTCGCAGAAGATGGGCATCCACGAGTGGAGCTATGACAACGACATCTCCAACGACAAGCGCTTCAAGGTGCCGCATCGCGACAAGGTGATCGCGCTGAAAGACATCCGCGCCGAGGTCGAGCTCGGCTACGACGTCAAGCTGGCGCTGGGCGAAGCCGAGCGCTGCCTGAACTGCGACGTCCAGACGGTATTCTCGACCTCGCTCTGCATCGAGTGCGATGCCTGCGCCGACATCTGCCCGATGGACTGCATCACCTTCACCAACAATGGCGAAGAAGACGATCTGCGCCATCGCCTGAAGGCGCCCTCGCCGCATCCGGACCAGGATCTCTATGTATCCAGCGACCTCAAGACCGGACGCGTGATGGTCAAGGACGAGGACGTCTGCCTGCATTGCGGGCTGTGCGCCGAGCGTTGTCCCACCGGCGCCTGGGACATGCAGAAATATTTCATCGAGATGACTCACGCAGGTTCGACATGTCCGACAAGAAGCCGATCAGCAGCGTAAACGACTTCGTCGTCCGCTTCGCCAACGTCAACGGATCGGGTTCGGCCAGCGCCAACGAGATGTTCGCGCGCGCGATCCTGCGCCATGGCGTGCCGGTGTCCCCGCGCAACATCTTCCCCTCCAACATCCAGGGCCTGCCGACCTGGTACGAGGTGCGGGTGACCGAGGACGGCCATCTCGGCGCCCGCGGCGGCGTCGACATGATGGTCGCGATGAACCCGCAGACCTGGGACAAGGACGTCGCCGGCATCGAGCCCGGCGGCTATCTGTTCTACGATTCCACCAAGCCGATGCCGTCGACCAAATTCCGCGACGACATCACCGTGATCGGCGTACCGCTGACCGCCATCACCAACTCGACCTACACCGATCCGCGGCAGCGTCAGCTGTTCAAGAACATCATCTATCTCGGCGCGCTCTCGGCGCTGCTCGACATGGACGCGAAGCTGATCGAGCAGCTGATCGGCGAGCAGTACAAGGGCAAGGAGAAGCTGCTCTCCTCCAACGTCCACGCGCTGCATCTTGGCCGCGACTGGGCGCTGCAGAACCTGAAGTGCCCGCTGGGGCTGCGCATCAAGAAGTCCGACAAGGTCGGCGACCGCATCTTCATCGAGGGCAACAGCGCCGCCGCGCTCGGCGCCGTCTATGGCGGCGCCACGGTGTGCGCCTGGTATCCGATCACGCCGTCGTCGTCGGTGGCGGAAGCCTTCACCGCCCATTGCAAGAAGTACCGGCACGACCCCGAAACCGGCAAGGCGAAATACGCGATCGTGCAGGGCGAGGACGAGCTCGCCTCGATCGGCATCGTGATCGGCGCCTCCTGGAACGGCGCGCGCGCCTTCACGGCGACCTCCGGTCCCGGCATCTCGCTGATGACCGAGTTCATCGGCCTTTCATACTTCGCCGAGATCCCGGCCGTGATCATGAACATCCAGCGCGCCGGCCCGTCCACGGGCATGCCGACCCGCACCCAGCAATGCGACATCATCGCCTGCGCTTATGCTTCGCACGGCGACACCAAGCACGTGCTGCTGTTCCCGGAAGATCCCGCCGAGGCGTTCGAGTTCGCGGCCGCCGCGTTCGATCTCGCCGAACGTCTGCAGACCACGATCTTCCTAATGCTCGATCTCGACATCGGCATGAATCACCGGCTCTGCCGTCCCCTGAAGTGGGACGACGCCAAGCAGTATGACCGCGGCAAGGTGATGACGGCCGAGATGCTGGACGAGGGCCGCGACTTCGGCCGCTATCTCGACGTCGATGGCGACGGCATTCCCTACCGCACCTATCCCGGCACCCATCCGACCAAGGGCTCCTACTTCACCCGCGGCACCTCACGTGACCGCTATGCCCGCTATTCCGAGGAGGGCTCTGTCTACGCCGACAACATGCAGCGCCTGATGCGCAAGTTCGAGACCGCACAGGACCTCGTGCCGCGGCCGCTGCAGGCCAATGCGGAGCGGCCGACCAAATATGGCGTGATCTACTTCGGCTCGACCTCGCCGGCGATGGACGAGGCGATCGGCCTCCTGGAAGCGCGCGGGCATCAGCTCGACCGGATGCGTATCCGCGCCTTCCCGTTCCACTCCAGCGTCGCAAGCTTCCTGGCCGAGCACGACTTTGTCTACGTGGTCGAGCAGAACCGCGACAGCCAGCTGCGTCAGCTCATCGTCAACGAGAACGGCATCGATCCCGTCCGCCTCGTGCCGATCGTGCACTATGACGGCACCCCGATCACCGCCCGCTTCATCGCAAAAGCCATTGGCGACCACCAGGATCACCTCAAGGTGACCCCGCTCCGCAAGGCCGTGTCATGACCTACATTGCAAAGCCGAAATTCCATCATCCGGGGCTCAAGAAGAACGAGCTCGGCTACACGCACCGCGATTACGAAGGCAAGATCTCGACGCTGTGCGCCGGCTGCGGCCACGATTCGATCACGGCCTCGATCATCGAGGCCTGCTATGAGCTCTCGATCGAGCCGCACCGGGTGGCGAAGATCTCCGGCATCGGCTGCTCGTCGAAGACGCCGGACTATTTCCTCGGCAACTCGCACGGCTTCAATTCCGTGCACGGCCGCATGCCCAGCGTGCTCACGGGCGCCAACCTCGCCAATCGCGACCTGATCTATCTCGGCGTCTCCGGCGACGGCGATTCCGCCTCGATCGGCTTCGGCCAGTTCGCGCATTCGATCCGCCGCGGCGTCAACATGACCTATATCGTCGAGAACAACGGCGTCTACGGCCTGACCAAGGGCCAGTTTTCCGCGACCGCCGACCGCGGCTCGAAGTCCAAGAAGGGCGTCACCAACACCGACAACGCCATCGACCTCGTCGCCATCGCTCTGCAACTGGGGGCCACATTCGTGGCGCGCTCGTTCTCCGGCGATAAGACCCAGCTGGTGCCGCTGATCGCCGCCGCGATCCGCCACAAGGGCGCGTCCTTCATCGACGTCATCAGCCCCTGCATCGCCTTCAACAACCACGCCGGCTCGACCAAGAGCTTTGATTATGTCCGCGAGCACAATGACGCCGTGAACCGGCTTGACGTGCTGGTCGGCCGCGATCCGATCGCGGTGGACTATGCGCCCGGAACGGTGCAGGTGGTCGAGCAGCACGATGGCAGCAAGATCGCGCTGCGCAAGATCGACGCCGACTACGATCCGCATGACCGGTTAGGGGCCCAGACCTTCCTGGCACGGCACGCCGCCAAGGGGCAGATCGTCACCGGGCTTCTCTACGTCGATCCCGAGGCGGAAGATTTGCACGAGCATCTCAACACGGTTGAGACGCCGCTCAACACGCTGGAAGCGGACACGCTGTGTCCGGGTTCGGCGGTGCTGGACAAGATCAACGCCAGCCTGCGCTGAAGCATTCGCAGAATTCGTAGGGTGGGCAAAGCGCAAGCGTGCCCACCATTTCCATCGATCGCGTGGAAAGATCGTGGGTACGGCGCGTTGCGCCTTTGCCCGCCCTACGGCAGCGCTCTAATGGACAGGCTCCGGCTCCGTCGCTGGACGGGCCGTATAGGCCAGACGGCCGGCCTTCCAATATTGCGTGCAGGTCTCGAGCAGCGTCTCTCCGTCGATGGTCAGGCCGCCGGGACTGACGAGCACCCCCTCCGCGCCGATCGCCTTGTTCATCATCGAGACGATGCGCTTCAGCAGGCCGACGTCGAAACGACTGGCGATGAGCGGATCGAGCTTGAGCACGACGAGGACCTGACTGCGATACCGCCAGGCCGTTATGTCCCGCACGGATCTCCAGGAGATGGTGTCATCGGCGATGCGGGTGTCGCGGATCCCGACGCGGGTGATGAAGAGGACCGGCTGCCTGGACGAGACCAGCCGCCAAAGCGTCCTGCAGGTCGCGAACCCGAACAGAGCGACGCCCACATAGCAGGCCGTGACCTGGAATTCGGAGAGCGGCTTGGCGTGAAACAGGTTGAAGGCGACCGCTGCGCTCAGAAGCGTCAGCAGCAGGCCGCCGGCCAGCATCTTCAGGAGCCGCGGCACGGAATAGCCAATCGCAAGGTTGGGCAAGTTCTGACTCACGGACATTTTGACCGCCACCAGTCATCTGCAGCAACCGGGCGTTGCCGCCCCTCATCCTTCAGACCCTTAAGGCTGGAACCTTGCGCGAGGCTGCCCGCAAGGCGCGCGACCAGGAGCGCTTGAACGCGCCGCTCGCAGTCTGCGACTAACCGCCAGTCGGCTCCTCTGCTCGGTGCGAGCCCGACGACGGTTCAAACGCCCGGTGCGACCATGAAGCTTGCCCTCATCCTGCCGCTCGCCCTTGCCGTTGCCGCCGGCGTTGCCCACGCCGAGGAGGCCGACGACTTTCGCGCGGCGAACAAGGCCGAAGCCGAGACCTTCAACGCCCGAATGTATGCGGGCCCGCCGGGCGAGAAGGCCTTTGCCTGCTTTGTCCGCCGCTACGACGCCGAGCATCTGGCGCGCCATCCGAAGCAGAAGGTCGCGTCGATGAAGCTGCTGGTCTCGGCGGAATGGGACAAGGAGGACAAGCAGCTGCACAACTCCTTCCGGCTCGGTTTCAGATATCGTCATCGCTCGGGTGATTTCGACTCCAGCGGTTCATGCAGCCACACCGCGCTCACCAAGCGCGGCAACGAAGTCCGCCTTGGCTGCGGCGTCGACTGCGAGGGCGGCGGCATCGGCATTGCGCTGTCGAAGGACGACAAATCGGCCATCGTGCGGCTCGCGAGCGTCAGGGTCTGGCTGCACAACAGGCCTGATGACGAGGCCGAGCGATCGCTGGTCGCGGGCAGCGACGACGGGATTTTCCGTCTCGATCGCACCGAGAACAGCGAATGCATGGGGCTCGTGACCGATCGCAAGGAACTCGCCGCGCTGCGCCACAAGTGATATGCCTGCGGCGAGATGAGGCTCAGTCGAGGAGATCGCCATGAACCGCCGCAACATCCTGTGGACCGTCGTCTCGACCCTTGGCACAGCTCTTGGCACAGCTCTTGGCGCAGCGCTCGGCGCCTCCAGCGCGAAGGCCGCGACGGAAGCGGGCGCCGGCAACAAGCTGAAGGTCGTCTATCACCTCAGCGAGGCCGAGAAGGTCAATTTCGTGCTCGGCAACATCCAGAACCATATCGACGGCGTCGGCGGCCCCGAGCACGTCACGCTCGCGCTGGTGATCCACGGACCGGCGCTGAAGGCATTTCACGCTGGCCAGGCCAACCCCGATCTCAGCAAGCGCATCGGTGAATTCTCCAAGGATGGCGTCGAGCTCGCCGCCTGCGGCAACACCATGAAGGCGCAGAATGTCTCTCTGAAGGAGCTGCTGCCGGGCTTCGTCAGCGCGGAAAAGGGTGGCGTGGTCAGGTTGGCCGAGCTGCAGTCGCAGGGGTATCTTTACTTGCGGCCGTGAGAGCGCGCGCTGCCGTCCCACGGGAGAGAGGGCCGCGCGAACCACTATCACTTCTTCCCTGCAGCTCTTGACTGATCCATAACCCTTGAGTTATGAGTTAATCCATAACTTCCTGGTTATGGATCTCCCATGTCCACCGCCCCAGACCTCCTGTTCAGGACGCTCGCCGACCCTACGCGGCGGGCGATCTTCGAGCGGCTTTGCCGCGAGGGCGAGCAGACGGTCGGGGCACTGACGGCGACGTCGGGCGTTTCCCAGCCAGCGGTGTCAAAACATCTCGGCGCGTTGAAGCAGGCGGGCCTCGTGCGCGACCGGCATGAGGGACGGCAGACCCATTACAGCGCGCAGCCCGGCGCGCTCAATCCGCTGATCGACTGGACCAGCCAGATGGCCTCCTTCTGGCAGAGGCGGCTCGACGCACTCGACGATCTCCTGAAGAGGATGGACCAATGACTGAAACCTCAGGCCAGACACGCTCGGTGGTCGTCGAGCGCGAATTCGCCTTCCCGGCCGAGCGGCTCTGGCGCGCGCTGACGCAGCCGCATCTGATCGAGGAATGGCTGATGAAGAACGACTTCAAGCCTGATGTCGGCCATCGCTTCAATCTGCGCGGCGAATGGGGCGGCGTGCTGGACTGCGAGGTACTCACCATCGAGCCGCAGAAGACGCTCGCCTACACCTGGAATTTCTCGCACGAGGACGCCGCGTTCGACCTGAAAAGCGTCGTGACCTTCACGCTGACGCCGACCGGTGCGGGCACCCATCTGCGCGTCGAGCAGGCCGGCTTCAGCCCGACGCAGAAGCAGGCCTTTGGCGGCGCGCATGCCGGCTGGAAGCAGTTCTTCAACAAGCTGGACGAGCTGCTGGCGCGGGTCGGCTAGGCGCGTCCATTCCAACCCTTGCAAAGGAGGTCCGTTGACCATGTGGATTCGACAAACCCATCGCTGGCTGTCCATGGCCTTTACCCTCGCTGTCATCGCCAACATCGTCGCCATGATCATGCAGCTCGATGCCGCCTGGATCGGCTTCCTGGCGCTCGTGCCGCTGATCCCGCTGCTCGCGACCGGGCTCTATCTGTTCGCGCTGCCCTATCTCGGTCGGCGCGGCGAGGCGAGGTCATGAAGAAGGCGGTAGCGAAGAAGAGCGCCGCGAAGGCAGTGGACGGACCATCGCCCTCCAGGATGATCGATGGCCGGATCAAGGAGCTCGGCGACTGGCGCGGCGAGATGCTGGCGCGGGTCCGCGGCCTGATCAGAGAGGCCGTCCCTGATGTCGTCGAGGAATGGAAATGGCGGGGCGTGCCCGTGTGGGAGCACGGCGGCATCATCTGCACCGGCGAGACCTACAAGGAAGTGGTGAAGCTGACCTTCGCCAAGGGCGCCGCGCTGGACGACCCCGCAGGCCTGTTCAATTCCAGCCTTGACGGCAATGTGCGGCGCGCGATCGACATTCGCCAGGGCGAGAAGGTCAACGAGAAGGCATTGAAGGCGCTGATCAAGGCTGCGGCCGAGCTGAATGCGGCGAAGAAGAAGCCGGCGAAGAAGGCGTAACGGCGAACGATCGAGTTCCGCCAACGGCGACACTCTCTCCGTTCCCTCCCCCCTTGTGGGGCAGGGGCAGGGAGGGGGGCCGCACGGGGACTCTCTCCATCACAAAGCGCCTTCGGTGCATCGTTAACAACCGAGACCTCTTGCTGAGCCACCCCTCTCCCCAGCCCTCCCCCACAAGGGGCTAGCTTGAGCACAGATCTTCGGTGAGGAAGTATCCTTGCACAATGGCTTTGAAGCGTTCGAGGCCATCTCGCATGGTGATTGGACCGGTAGATTTGTCACTATGGTAGCCAGTCCAGCCGCCCAGGCGGGCGATGGTCCAGCCGGCCCAAGCAAGACTTTCGGATCGATGGGGGTTTTGCTGCTTGGCGGTGCGTCCCTGCAAGCGTGCTTGCAAGAGGGATAGAACCTGTACTTCGCGTTCATCGAACAGGTGTGATGCCGGCTGACTGTCATCAGTTGAGGCGCGCGCGAGCACGAGCTGCATGGTCTGGCATGCGGCGATCAGAGCGATTACGGCGAGTTTTTCCAGAGCCTGGCCATCGGCGAGGACGCTCTCCTCAAGGTCCAGGCCTTGGCGCTTCACGGTTCGGAACAGCTGTTCGATATGCCAGCGCTGGCGATACCAGCCGATCACCGTGAGAGCCTGTTCGACAGTTTCAACATCATGGGTGGTCAGCAGGCGCCACAGAACGGGCTCCTCGCCCGGAGGTGGATCAATCTCGCGGACTTCGATTGCGGACAGCTCGATTTGGCCCGGTGCGTTGGGATCGGAACAGGATACGGGCCTGCAGATGGTGACCTTTGCGAACCGCACACTCAATTGCGCTTGACGCGCCGGGCGCTTGTCCGCTCGCGCCGGCAGATCGAGCATAAAGCTATGCCGCTCAGGTAGCGCTGCCATGGTCGTGAACAGAGTGCCGCCGCCGACGACGGCACGATCCCGGCAGGCGCGGCTCAACAGATGCGTGCGGCGGTCCGGCAAGCGAGCCCATTTCTCGTAGATGTCGCCCTCTCGGTCGTCGATCACCGTGATCATCTCGGCCTTGGTCAGGCCCCATTTCGCCCGCCGCGGACCTTTCAGCCACCGATAGGATTCCTTCTCCTCAATCGGTTGCTTGCGGTAGTCGGCAGCCTTGGCTTTGAAGCGCCGCCACACCTGCACATCAGCCAAACCCAGACACTGACCCGTTTCGGCATCAACCGTCAGGACCGGATGCACGAACAGGCCGACGTCGCTGCCATTGCCGACCTTGCCAAGTCCGCGCTTGCGCCCCCGCTTGGCTTCGTAGTTGATTTCGCTGGTGTCCTGGATCGCCAGAACGTGTCGGCCGGCCACAATCGCATTCAGCCGCGCCCGCACACGGACCACCATCTTCTCGACCGTGACCCGATCGTTCATCAGAAAACGCCGAAATTTGACCTTTTCTGCACGGTTGTCCCCCAGCTTGCGCAGACAAACCGTCTGCCGCTCGCAGACACGGGCAAGCAACCGCGCGCCATTTTTTTAAGACGCGCGTCGCCGAAATAGCCGATATCCATAGCCATCGCTCACTCCAGAATCACGACGGCCTAGACAGAATCACACACGATTCATCCAGCGCAAGAGATCTGTGCTCAAGCTAGCCCACAAGGGGAGAGGGAACGCACCTTCACCGGTGCGCCAGTTGGGTTTCATCCCCGCATAAAGAAGCCGCCCTCACGCCACCGCGGCGGGAATCGGGCGCGGGCTCACCACATACTCGCGCAAAACCTTGTCGTTGGCGTCGACTTCGATCAGCGAGACGTCGTAGGTCCAGAGATCGGCGAGATGCTGCAGAACCCGCTTGGCGTCGGTCTCGTTGAGCTGCGAGCCCTTGATGACGTGGTGGTGCAGGATCAGCCGGCGGTCGCCGGAGAGATCGACGTCGACCACCTCGATATTGGCGTCGATGAAGCCGACATCGTGCTGCCGCGCCAGCTCGCGGCGAACGCGGCGGAAGCCGCGCTCGTCGTGGATCGCATCGACGCGGATGCCGGCGCGCTCCTCGGGATCGTCGTGCAGGTGGAACATGCGGAAGTGCCGCATCAATTTGGGACTCAGGAACTGGCCGATGAAGCTCTCGTCGCGGTAATTGGCCCAGACGTCGCGCAGCACGCCCATGACGTCGCCCTTGCCGGCGATGTCGGGGAACCACTCGCGGTCCTCGTCTTCCGGATTGGTGACGATGCGCTCGATGTCCTGCATCACGGCAAAGCCGAGCGCATAGGGATTGAAGCCGGAGAAGCGCGGGTCGTCGAATTCGGGCTGGAACACCACGTTGGTGTGCGATCCCAGGAATTCGAGGAAATTGCCGTCGGTGATGCGACCCTGCTGATGCAGCTTGGTCATGATGCGATAGTGGACGTAGGTGGCCGTCCCCTCGTTCATCACCTTGGTCTGGCTCTGCGGATAGAAATATTGCGCGATGTGGCGGACGATGCGCAACAGCTCGCGCTGCCAGGGCGCCAGCCGCGGCGCGCTCTTCTCCAGGAAGTAGAGCAGGTTTTCCTGCGGCAGGCCGAGCAGCTTGCGGCGGCGCTCGACTGACAGCGCAGAGCGGCTCTTGCTCTTGCCGGCCGGCACGGTGCGCCAGAGGTCGTTGAAGACCTCCTCCTCGTGCTGACGGCGGCGCCCTGCCCGCTTCTCCTCGGCGCGCAAATCCAGTGTCTTCTTGCCGGGATAGCGGTCGATGCCATGCGACATCAGGGCGTGCGCAGCATCGAGGGTACGCTCGACCTCGATGCGGCCGTAGCGCTCCTCGCACTGCATGACGTAGTTCTTGGCGAAGTCGAGATAGTCCAGAATTCCTTCCGCATCGGTCCACTGCTTGAACAGATAGTTGTTCTTGAAGAAGTGGTTGTGGCCGAAGGCGGCGTGGGCGATCACCAGGGTCTGCATCGTCGCCGTGTTCTCTTCCATGAGGTAGGAGATGCAGGGCGAGGAGTTGATCACGATTTCATAGGCGAGACCCATCAGACCCTTGCGGTAGGACGCCTCGTGATAGGCGAATTGCTTGCCGAACGACCAGTGCTTATAGAACAAGGGCATGCCGACCGACGAATAGGCATCCAGCATCTGCTCGGCGGTGATGACCTCGATCTGGTTCGGATAGACGTCGAGCCCGAGATCCTTCAATGCCACCGTCTCGCAGGCATCGGTGATGCGCTGCAAGGTGTGGAAATCCCAATCGGCGCCTTCGAACAATCGTTCCGTCATGGAGCGGCTTTCTCCTGAACAGTTTCGCGGCGCTGGAACAGGTCGTGGAACACCGGAAAAATCTCGCTGCGCTCGGAGACCTTGCGCATCGAGAGCGGTGCGCCGCTGTTGCGCAGGCGCTCGTAGAGACTCCAGAGCGAGGAGTCGGACAGGTCGAAGGCACTGCCGCCGGATTCCCCGACCTCGAGATAGGCAAAGAACTGACAGACCGGCAGGATCTTGTCGGTCAGCAGCATGCCGGTGAGCTCGCCGTCGGAATAGGAATTGTCGCCGTCGGAGGCTTGCGCGGCATAGATGTTCCAGTCCGCGGGACTGAAGCGCTCGCGCACGATCTCGTGCATCGCCTGCAGCGCGCTGGAGACCAGCGTGCCGCCCGAGGCCGGGCCGTAGAAGAAGGTCTGCTCGTCGACTTCCTCGGCGCGGTCGGTGTGGCGGATGAAGACGATCTCGACGTGCTTGTAGCGGCGCTTCAGGAACACGTAGAGCAGCATGTAGAAGCGCTTGGCGAGATCCTTCATGTGCTCGGACATCGAGCCGGAGACGTCCATCAGGCAGAACATCACCGCCTGCGCCACCGGCTTTGGCACTGTCTCGAAGCGGCGGTAGCGGATGTCGAGCGGATCGATGAAGGGAATGCGCTTGGTCTTCGCCTTCAGCTTTTCGAGCTGGGCGAGCAACACCTCGCGTTCGTCCTCGTCGGTGCAGGCGGCGATCGCGGCTTCCAGCTCCTCGATCTCGTCCTTGCGGGGACGCTTGAGCGCGATGCGGCGGGCGAGCGCGAGCCGCACCGTGCGGCTGACCGAGATGTTGGCGGGCGAGCCCGACGTGGTGTAGCCGGCGCGCTGGATGCCTTCGCTCTCGGTCTGCGCGATCTTGCGCTTGGCGAGGTCAGGCAGCTCGAGATCATCGAGGAAGAGATCGACGAACTCGTCGCGGGAGAGCACAAAGCGGAACGCGTCCTCGCTGTCGCCCTCGCCCGGACCGGAATCCTTGGCGCTGCCCTGGCCGGAGCGCTGGAGATAGTCGCCCTCGATGAACTTCTTGTTCCCGGGCAGCACCATGTCCCGCGTTCCGCCTTCGCGGCGGAAGCGCGGCTCGTGCATGCCGTCGAGGGGGATCGTGACTTCGCCCCCCTCCAGGACGTCCTTGATGTCGCGTTCCTGCGAGGTCTTCTTGACGGCGCCCTGCACCAGGGATTTGGCCCGACGCAAGAACCGCTGGCGGTTCTCAAGACTCTTGCCGCCCGGATTCAGGCGCCTGTCAATGATGTGAATGGGCACTTTACCATTCGCCTCCCACTCCGCCTCAACCGGCCTGCTTCACGCGCATGTACCATTCGACGAGCCGGCGAACCTGACGCTCGGTGTAGCCGCGCTCCACCATGCGTGCGACGAACTCGCCGTGTTTCTTCTCCGTCTCGCCGTCCTTCTTCGACCCGAAGGAGATGACCGGAAGCAGGTCCTCGACTTGCGAGAATATCCTCTTTTCGATCACGTCGCGAATCTTCTCGTAGGAGGTCCAGGTCGGATTTTTGCCGCCGTTCTGGGCCCGGGAGCGTAACGAGAATTTGACGACCTCGTTGCGGAAGTCCTTGGGGTTGGCGATGCCCGCCGGCTTCTCGATTTTCGTCAATTCCTGGTTCAAAAGTTCGCGATCGAGCAGCTGACCGGTGTCGGGATCCTTGAAGTCCTGGTCCTCGATCCAGGCGTCCGCATAGTCGACGTAGCGGTCGAACAGGTTCTGGCCGTAATCCGAGTAGGATTCCAGATAGGCCTTCTGGATCTCGTTACCGATGAACTCGGCGTAGCGCGGGGCAAGGTCGGCCTTGATGAATTCGAGATATCGCTTTTCGACTTCCTCGGGCAGCTGCTCGCGGCGGATCGACTGCTCCAGCGCGTACATCAGGTGCACGGCATCGGCGGCGACCTCCTGCGGATCGTGGTTGAAGGTCGCAGCCAGGATCTTGAAGGCGAAGCGGGTGGAGACGCCGTCCATGCCCTCGTCGACGCCGGCGGCGTCGCGATATTCCTGGACGCTGCGCGCCTTCGGATCGGACTCTTTCAGGCTTTCGCCGTCGTAGACCCGCATCTTGGCGAACACCGTGGAATTCTCGTGCTTGCGCAGGCGCGACATCACCGAGAACCGCGCCAGCGTCTCCAGTGTCGAGGGCGCGCAGGGCGCCGAAGCGAGCTCGGAGCCCTGGATCAGCTTCTCGTAGATCTTCTGCTCTTCCGTGATACGCAGGCAATAAGGCACCTTGATCACGCAGATGCGGTCGATGAAGGCCTCGTTGTTCTTGTTGGACTTGAAGCTCGCCCACTCGGCTTCGTTCGAGTGCGCCAGGATTACGCCGGTGAACGGGATCGCACCGATGTTCTCGGTGCCGATATAGTTGCCTTCCTGCGTCGCGGTGAGCAGCGGATGCAGCATCTTGATCGGCGCCTTGAACATCTCGACGAACTCGAGCACGCCCTGGTTGGCGCGGTTGAGGCCGCCGGAATAGCTGTAGGCGTCGGGATCGTTCTGCGCGTAGGTCTCGAGCTTGCGGATGTCGACCTTGCCGACCAGCGAGGAGATGTCCTGGTTGTTCTCGTCACCGGGCTCGGTCTTGGCGATCGCGATCTGGCGCAGCCGCGACGGCTGGATCTTGGCGACGCGGAACTGGGAAATGTCGCCGCCGAAGGCTTCAAGGCGCTTGTAGCACCACGGGCTCATCAGGCCGGTGAGGCGCCGGCGCGGAATGCCGTATTTCTCTTCCAGCATCGGGCCGAGCTGATCAGGATCGAACAGGCTGAGCGGTGACTCGAACACCGGCGAGAGCTCGTCGCCGGCCTTCAGCACGTAGATCGGATGCACTTCCATCAGCGACTTCAGCCGCTCGGCGAGTGACGACTTGCCGCCGCCGACGGGCCCGAGCAGATAGAGGATCTGCTTGCGCTCTTCGAGTCCCTGCGCCGCATGGCGGAAGAAACCGACGATGCGTTCGATGGTTTCTTCCATGCCGTAGAAGCCGGCGAAGGCCGGATAGGTGCGGATCGTGCGGTTCAAAAAAATACGGCCAAGGCGTGGGTCCTTGGCCGTGTCAATCGTCTGGGGTTCACCGATCGCTGCTAGCAGTCGTTCGGCCGCGTTCGCGTATTTCATGGGATCGCTTCGACACGATTCCAGATATTCCGCCATCGACATGTCGTGCTGGCTTCTCGCCTCGAACGACCGAGCGAAAGCGTTGAATAGAGAATCGTTGTACATGATCCCTCTCCGCGTGAGTTCCGCTACAAGCTGAAACGAAAGCAGTTACTGGACCGTTCCTCAGGCCGCTTTTCGAATCAGCGTGAGCACATGACGATCATTGGACACCCGGGTGCCGATACGACGCAACGCACAAGGTAGGCACTCGCTGAATTACGAACAGGCACTTGCCTGTAATTTGTGCGAATCTCTGTCTATCTTCGCTCATTTCCAGAATTTGTCACTCGCTCGCCACATCCGGGCGATACCGGGGCCTTGTCTCTCCGGCACCGCAACATAGGGCGATCCGCGCGCGGCGATCTTATGACGCTTGTACGGCGAAGCCTTGCGTGCCCCGTTCATCTTCCTGCTGCAATGCGGTGCGCGGCGTGCCGGCCGCGTGAGCGTCGCGGCAAGCCCGCAGCATTGTCTCAAAATCGGTCGCCAGCCCCTCCGACCGGATCACGATACGATCGTTCTCCGCACAGCGGGCCAGGTTGCGGATGCCGCGCAGCTGCCGCAGCAGAGCGGGCGTCGGCGTCAGCACGATCGTGTCGTGGCCGCGGCATTGTTCAGCCGAAATCTCCGCAATCGAGTCCCACGGCAGAAATTCATCGCCGATGCGGAGATCGCGGATGCCGTAGGGGTTGACCACCACCACCGCTCCCCGGTCGGTCGGGAGCATCCAGATCAGCCAGATCGTCAAGGAGGCGAACACCACGACGCCGGCAACCCCGGCCGTCGTGTCGTAATCACTGAGGTCATCCCACCAGTCGAAAGCGAAGGTCGCGCCGACCAGCGTCATGGCAAAGCCCGCCGCGACCAGCAGCCGCAACGTGGTGGTACATGGGCTGATTTCGAGATCGCGGGATGCGTCGACACCTCCGGCGGGCGCGGCCCGTGGCGTACCGTTGGCGACGGCGAAGGCAAGGCCGTCCGTTTGCGCGTGCATGCTTTCCCCCAGCATGGCCATTCGCGGCCGAGCCACGATGCATCAGGCGGATCGGATTCCGCTGATGAGCACTCCGCGTCGCCACAAGCTGCAGAACACAGTGGCCGACGCTACGCAACCAGACCCGGCCGAACGCTCGGCCAACGACTTTTTCCGCAACACCGGCTACTGCCGAACGGATCGCCTTGATCGCGACGGAGTTACACTGGAGGGTATGACGCCTGTACCCTTGATTGGTTCCCTCCCGGGAGCATGTAAGCTAGAGGATAGCGCGTCAGGACCGGCGCGGAAACCCCTCGCCCGCAGGCTTGGAGATAAATAAGCATCATGAATCCCGTCAAAGAACTGGAAAAGCACGGACAAGCCGTCTGGCTGGACTTCCTGGCCCGTGGCTTCATCGCCAAGGGCGACCTGAAGCGGCTGATCGACACCGACGGCGTCAAGGGCGTCACCTCCAATCCCTCGATCTTCGAGAAGGCGATCGGCAGCTCCGACGAGTACGACGCCCCGATCGGCAAGGCGCTGAAGCGCGGCGACCGGACCGTGGCCGACCTGTTCGAGGCCGTCGCGGTCGAGGACATCCAGAACGCCGCCGACGTGCTGCGCCCGGTCTATGACCGCCTCAAAGGCGGCGACGGCTATGTCAGCCTGGAGGTCTCGCCCTATCTCGCCATGGATACCGCGGGCACCGTGGCCGAGGCGCGGCGGCTCTGGAAGGACGTTGACCGCAAGAACCTGATGGTGAAGGTGCCGGCAACGCCCGAGGGCCTGCCGGCGATCGAGACGCTGATCGGCGACGGCATCAGCATCAACATCACGCTGCTGTTCTCCAAGGCGGTCTACCTCCAGGTCGCCGAGGCCTACATCGCCGGCCTCGAAAAATACGTCACCGGCGGCGGTGACCCCTCGCATGTCGCGAGCGTCGCGAGCTTCTTCGTGAGCCGCATCGACTCGGTCGTGGACAAACAGCTCGACGAAAAGATCGCCCGCGCCAACGATCCGTCCGAGAAGGAGCGGCTTGCCGCGCTCAAGGGCAAGGTTGCGATCGCCAACGCCAAGGTTGCCTATCAGGACTACAAGCGCCTGTTCTCGGGTCCGCGCTGGGACAAGCTTGCCGCCAAGGGCGCCAAGCCGCAGCGCATGCTGTGGGCCTCGACCGGTACCAAGAACAAGGACTACAGCGACGTCCTCTATGTCGAGGAGCTGATCGGCCCCGACACCATCAACACCGTGCCGCCGGCAACACTGGATGCCTTCCGCGACCACGGCAAGCCGCGCGACAGCCTGGAGGAGAACGTCGACGACGCGAGGCGCGTGCTGGAGGAGCTGGAGCGCTCCGGCATCTCGCTCGATGCCATTACCGAGGAGCTGGTCAAGGACGGCGTCAAGCTGTTCGCGGATGCCGCCGACAAGCTCTACGGCGCGGTCGCCCACAAGCGCGCCACCGTGCTGGGGCCGACGATCGACCACCAGTCTCTCTCACTCGGCGACGGGCTCGGCAAGGCCGTCGTCAAGAGCACCGAGGAATGGCGCGCAGCGGCCAAGATCCGCCGGCTGTGGCAGCGCGACAAATCGGTCTGGACCGGCGCCGACGAGGACAAATGGCTCGGCTGGCTCGACAGCGCCGCCAAGGCCGACGTCGCCGATTACGAGGACTATGCCGGCCGCGTGAAGGGCCAGAAATTCTCGGACGCCGTCGTGCTCGGCATGGGCGGATCGAGCCTCGGGCCCGAGGTGCTGGCCGAGACCTTCGGCAAGAAGCCCGGCTTCCCCAAGCTGCATGTGCTGGATTCGACCGATCCGGCACAGGTCCGGGCGATGGAGGCGAAGATCGACATCGCCAACACCGTGTTCATCGTCTCCAGCAAGTCGGGCGGCACCACCGAGCCGAACGCGATGAAGGACTATTTCCACCAGCAGGTTGCCAAGGCGGTCGGGCCCAAGGTGAAGACCGGCCACCGCTTCATCGCGGTGACCGATCCCGGCTCGTCGCTGGAGAAGGCCGCCAGGAAGCTGAATTACGCCCGCATCTTCCATGGCGAGCCCTCGATCGGCGGCCGCTATTCGGTGCTCTCGCCGTTCGGCCTGGTGCCGGCGGCAACGGCCGGCATCGACGTCAAGACCTTCGTCAAGCATGCGCTCTCCATGGCCCGCTCCTGCGGACCGGACGTACCGCCGAGTGAAAACCCCGGCGTGCAGCTCGGCCTTGCCATGGGCCTCGCCGGGCTCGAAGGCCGCGACAAGGTGACGATCCTGGCGTCGAAGAAGATCGCCGATTTCGGCGCCTGGGCCGAGCAGCTGATCGCGGAATCGACCGGCAAGGAAGGCAAGGGCCTGATCCCGATCGAGGGCGAGCCGCTGGGCGACCCTTCCGTCTACGGCAACGACCGCTTCTTCATCGACATTCGCATCGAGGGCGAGGCGGACGCGGCGCATGATTCGGCCCTTGCCGGGGTCGAGGCCGCAGGCCATCCCGTCGTGCGCATCGTCATGAAGTCGATCGACCATCTCGGCCAGGAGTTCTTCCGTTTCGAGATGGCAACGGCGGTTGCGGGCTCGATCCTCGGCATCAACCCGTTCGATCAGCCGGACGTCGAAGCGGCCAAGATCAAGACCCGCGAGCTCACGGCATCGTTCGAGAAGACCGGCGCGTTGCCGGCGGAGAAGCCGGTGGTGAGCACTGATGAGGCCGATCTCTACACCGATGACGCCAACGCCACGGCGCTGCGCGCCGCCGGCGCCAATGGCGATCTCGGATCCTGGCTGAAGGCACATCTGTCACGCTCGGGCGACGGCGACTATGTCGCCCTGCTCGGCTATGTCGCGCGCGACAAGGCCACGATCGATGCGCTGCAGGCCATGCGGCTCGAGGTGCGCGAGAAGCGGCATGTCGCGACCTGTGCCGAGTTCGGACCGCGCTTCCTGCACTCCACGGGGCAGGCCTACAAGGGCGGGCCCGACAGCGGCGTGTTCCTCCAGATCACCGCTGACGACGTCAAGGACTTGCCTGTGCCCGGCCAGAAGGCCAGCTTCGGCGTGATCAAGGCGGCGCAGGCGCGCGGCGATTTCGACGTGCTGACCGAACGCGGCCGGCGCGCATTGCGCGTGCACCTCAAGGGCGGGCTCAAGAAGGGGCTTGCGGCCCTCAATGCGGCGCTCAACGACGCGCTCACTTAAGGAATTTTGCCAATGCAACTCGGCATGATCGGCCTCGGCCGGATGGGCGGCAACATCGTTCGCCGCCTGATGCGTCACGGACATTCGACCGTGGTCTATGACAAGGACGCCAAGGCCGTCGCCGGCCTTGCCGCCGACGGCGCGGTCGGCTCGGCGACGCTCGAGGAGTTCATCTCGAAGCTCGAGCGCCCGCGCACGGCCTGGGTGATGCTGCCGGCGGGGCACATCACCGAGACCACGATCGAGACGATCGCCAAGGTCATGCAGGAAGGCGACGTCATCATCGACGGCGGCAACACGTTCTGGCAGGACGACGTCCGCCGCGGCAAGGCGCTGAAGGCGCGCGGTATCCATTATGTCGACGTCGGCACGTCGGGCGGCGTCTGGGGTCTCGACCGCGGCTATTGCATGATGATCGGCGGCGAGAAGCAGGTGGTGGACCGGCTCGACCCGATCTTCGCCGCGCTCGCACCCGGCGCCGGCGACATTCCGCGCACCGAAGGACGCGAGGGCCGCGATTCCCGCATCGAGCAGGGCTATATCCATGCCGGCCCCGTCGGCGCCGGCCACTTCGTCAAGATGATCCACAATGGCATCGAATACGGCCTGATGCAGGCCTATGCCGAAGGGTTCGACATCCTCAAGAACGCCAATATCGACGCGTTGCCGACGGACCATCGCTATGATTTCGATCTCGCCGATATCGCCGAAGTCTGGCGGCGCGGCTCGGTGATCCCATCCTGGCTGCTCGATCTGACCTCGACCGCGCTCGCCGACAGCCCGCAGCTCGCGGAATATTCCGGCTTCGTGGAGGATTCCGGCGAGGGACGCTGGACCGTGAATGCGGCGATCGACGAGGCGGTGCCGGCCGAGGTCCTGACCGCGGCGCTCTACACACGTTTCCGTTCACGGCGGGAACACACCTTCGCCGAAAAAATTCTCTCTGCGATGCGTGCAGGGTTCGGCGGCCACAAGGAGCCGAAGCAGCCGGGCGCGGCGAAGCCCAAATAAGACGCAACAAGCGAAGGCCAATCGTTCGTGACAAAAGACCCGCAAGCCAAGCGCAAGCCGGAAAATTGCGCCTTCGTCATCTTTGGTGTGACCGGTGATCTCACTCACCGCCTGGTGATGCCGTCACTCTACAATCTGGCAGCCGAGCACCTGTTGCCCGAAAAATTCTGCGTCGTCGGCGTGGCCCGCAAGAGCCAGTCCGATGACGAGCTTCGCGACAGCCTGATGAAGGGCCTGCGCCAGTTCGCGACGCGTCCCATTGACGACGACACGGCCAAACGACTGCTGGAATGCGTGACTTTCGTCGAGGCCGATCCGAAGGATCCGCCGTCGTTCGATCGCCTGCGCGAGCATCTGGATTCGCTGGAATGCGCGCAGGAGACTGGCGGCAACCGGCTGTTCTACCTCGCCACGCCGCCGGCTGCATTCGCGCCGACCGCGCGCCAGCTCGGCCGCACCGGCATGATGAAGGAGAACGGCGCCTGGCGCCGCCTCGTGATCGAAAAGCCGTTCGGCACCGATCTCGCATCGGCCAAGGCGCTCAACGCCGAGCTGCTGAAGATCATGGAGGAGCACCAGATCTACCGGATCGATCATTACCTCGGCAAGGAGACGGTGCAGAACATCCTGGTGCTGCGCTTTGCCAACGGCATGTTCGAGCCGATCTGGAATCGCAACCACATCGACCACGTGCAGATCACGGTGGAGGAGAAGCTCGGCGTCGGCCATCGCGGCGGCTTCTACGATGCCACCGGCGCACTCCGCGACATGGTGCCCAACCACCTGTTCCAGCTGATGTCGCTGGTCGCGATGGAGCCGCCGGCACGCTTCGACGCCCATTCGGTCCGCTCCGAGAAGGCGGAGGTGCTGACGTCGATCCAGCTGCCGAGCCGGGAGGATGCGCTGAAAAATTCGGTGCGCGCGCAATATCTCTCAGGCCGCATCGGCGACGACAATGTCCCGGACTACCGCAAGACCGAGGACGTCAAGCGCGGCAGCACCACCGAGACCTTCGTTGCGCTGAAGTTGATGATCGACAATTGGCGCTGGGCCGGCGTTCCCTTCTATCTGCGTACCGGCAAGGCGCTCGGCCACAAGCGCACCGAAGTAGCGATCAAGTTCAAGCAGGCGCCGTTGTCCATGTTCTCGGGGACCGACGTCGACCGCCTGTCGCAGAACTTCCTCACCATCGGTATCGCGCCGACCGAAACCATCGAGCTGCAGTTCAACGCCAAGATTCCGGGGCCGAGCATCACGATCGACGGCGTCGAGATGAAATTCAAGTACGGCGACTATTTCCGCGCCGATCCTTCGACCGGCTACGAGACGCTGATCTACGACTGCATGATCGGCGACAACATCCTGTTCCAGCGCGCCGACGGCATCGAGGCCGGGTGGCAGGCGGTGCAGCCGTTCCTGGACGCCTGGAAGAGCGCCGGCACCAATGGCATCGAGACCTATGAGGCCGGCAGCGACGGGCCGGCCTGTGCCGACGAGCTGCTGCGGCGCGACGGGCGAAGCTGGCGGAAGTTTTCGTGATGGCAACGGCTGGCCAGCCGAAGCTGATCGTCGAGGCGGACGCCGAGGCCCTCGCCTGCGCGGCGGCCGAGCGGGTGATGGCCCGGATTGCAGCCAATCCCGGCCGCATCGCGATCTGCCTGACCGGCGGATCCAGCCCGAAGAAGCTGTATCAGCTGCTTGGCAGCGAGGCCTTTTGCGGCAAGATCCCATGGCAGCGCGTGCATTGGTTCATCGGTGATGAGCGTTTTGTCCCGGAGAGCGATCCCCTCAACAACATGACGGTGGCGCGCGCGACGTTTCTCGATTCCAACGCGCCGGCCGGCCATGTCCATCCGATCCCGACCACGCTCGAAAACCCCGATCAGAGCGCCGCGGCCTATGCGCACGAATTGCAGTCGTTCTACGGCGCGGAAGGTCTCGATCCTTCGCGGCCGCTGTTCGACATGGTCCTGATGGGCGCCGGGCCGGACGGCCACACCGCCTCGCTGTTTCCCGGCTTCCCCGAAATCGAGGAGACCGAGCGCTGGGTCGTTGGAGTTCCCAGGGCCAATGTCGCGCCGTTCGTGCCGCGGGTCTCGCTCACCCTGCCCGTCCTGGCGTCGTGCTACGAAATGCTGTTCGAGATTGCCGGGCACGACAAGCAGGCGATCTTGACGCGCCTCCTCAATGGCGAGACTCTGCCGGCGTTACGCGCGCGCTCGAACGGTGAGACCGTCTGGCTGGTCGACAGGTGCGCGCTTCCGGAGGAATTTCGTGGGCGGCGTTGAAGCACCTTGTGCGTTGATCGTGATGGGCGTGTCGGGTTCGGGCAAGAGCACGGTGGCGGCGGCGCTGGGCCAGCGGCTCGGCTGGCGCTTCGAGGACGGCGACAGCTTCCATCCCGCCAGCAATGTCGAAAAGATGCGGGCCGGCCATCCCCTCACCGACGAGGACCGCTGGCCCTGGCTCAACGCCATCGCCGACGAGATCGCGCGGGTTTGCGAGAAAGGTGAGCATGTCATCATCGCCTGCTCGGCGCTGAAGCACACCTATCGCGACGTGCTGCTGCGCGGGCGCGACGATGTTCGCTTCGTCTTCCTGAAGGGCACCAGGGAGCTGATCGCCGAGCGGCTCGCGCACCGCAAGGGCCATTTCATGCCGCCCGGGCTGTTGACGAGCCAGTTCGAGACGCTGGAGCCGCCGGAGGCGGGCGAGCACGTCGTCACCGTCTCGATTGACGAATCCGTCGAGGCGATCGTGGATGGCCTGGTGCGGCAATTGAAGCTGGGCGGGGCGAAACGCTGAGAACCGAACCGAAGGTCCTGCCATGACGCAAATCTCACTCGTGGTGTCCGACGTCGACGGCACGCTGCTGACCAAGGACAAGACGCTGACGGACCGCGCGAAGTCCGCGGTGCAGCGCCTGCACAAGGCCGGCATCGGCTTCACCATCACCTCCAGCCGCCCCGCGATCGGCATGCGGTTCCTGATCGACCCGCTGGCGCTGTGGCTGCCGGTCGGCCCGTTCAACGGCTCCTCGATCGTCGATCCCGAGATGAGGCCGGTCGAGCAGCATCTCATCCCTGCAGGCGCGGCCGAGCGGTCCCTGCAGATCCTGCGCGAGTTTGGCGCCGACATCTGGCTCTTCACCGCCGACCAATGGCTGATCGACAATCCCAGCGGACGCTATGTCGCCCATGAGCAGCATACGATCCGCGCCGACCCGACTATCGTGACGGATTTTTCGCCCTATCTCGCCAGCGCCTGCAAGATCGTCGGCGCCAGCGCCGATGCTGCCGGCCTCGAGGCTTGCGAGAAGACGATGCAGAAGGCGCTCGGCGTCGAGGCCACCGCCGTGCGTTCGCAGACCTATTATCTCGACATCACCCCGCCCGGCTTCAACAAGGGCACATTCGTCGAAGCGATGGCCAAGCGTCTCGGAATTGCGACCAGCGCCGTCGCCACCATCGGCGACATGCAGAACGACCTCGCGATGTTCGCCGTCAGCGGCACCTCGATCGCCATGGGCAATGCCACCGACAACGTCAAGGACCAGGCCACCCACGTCACCGCGAGCAACGAGCAGGACGGGTTTGCGGAGGCGATGGAGATGATCTTGAAGCGGAATGGGGTGGGTTAGGGGCATTCGCAAGGGCGGGTTGAAGCGGCCAACTCAAATCTCTCACCGTTATCCTGAGGTGCTCGTCTTGCAACGCAGGACGAGCCTCGAAGGACGACGGCCCGGCTGCATCCCGGCCGCTCGTCCTTCGAGGCTCGCCAAGCGCCGCTTCGCGCCGCCCGTGCTCGCGCCTCAGGATGACGGGTCTGATATGGCGTCCTCACGGAAACAATCGACCTGATCTTGCCAGCTACTTCGACCGCTGCACGGCCGGCTTCTCGCTTTCCTGCCTCGCCGCCGACAGATTCTGCGCGGTGTTGATCAGCGCGATGTGGGTCAGCGCCTGCGGGAAATTTCCGGTTTGGCGCCGGGCGACTGAATCGTATTCCTCGGCCAGCAGACCGACGTCGTTGGCAATGCCGGCCACGCGATCGAGCAAGGCTTGCGCCTTGTCGAGATCGCCCGACAGCACATGGGCATCGGCCAGCCACAGGGTGCAGGCCAGAAACGCGCCTTCGAGCGGCGGTTGCCCCGGGGGCAGTTCGCGCGGATCATGCCGGAGCACGAAGCCATCGCGCACCAGGCGGGCCTCGACGGACCCGATGGTGCCGCGGATGCGCGGATCTTCCGCCGGCAGAAAGCCGACGGCCGGCAGCAGCAGCACGGATGCATCGAGCAGTTTCGAGCCGTAGGATTCGACGAAGGCGTTTTCCTCGGCGTCAAATCCCCTGTTGCAGACGTCGCGATGAATGGCCTCGCGCAAGGCGCGCCAGTGCAGCAGCGGCGCCTTGAAGCCGAAGGTCTCGGCGCTCTTGATGCCGCGGTCGAAGGCGACCCAGGTCATGACCTTGGAGAACACGTAGTGCTTGGGCTCGCCGCGTCGCTCCCAGATGCCGTGATCCGGCCGGTCCCAGACTTCGGCGAGATGGTTGAGCACGGCGCACTCCAGCGCCCAGCTCTCCTCGTCGAGCTTGAGCTTGGCCATGCGCGACTGATGGAAGGCGTCGATCAGCTCGCCATAGACGTCGAGCTGAAGCTGCGCATGCGCGGCGTTGCCGACGCGCACCGGCTGCGCCCCCTCATAACCGTCGAGCCAGCTCGCTTCCCACTCCAGCAGCCGCCGCTGGCCCCAGATGCCGTACATGATCTGCATGTTCGCGGGCGAGCCTGCGGCCGCGCGGAGCAGCCAATTGTGCCAGGCCAGGGCCTCCTCGGTGTAGCCCGAGTTCATCAGCGCCAGCAGCGTGAAGGTGGCATCGCGCAGCCAGCAGAAGCGGTAGTCCCAGTTCCTGCTGCCCCCGAGCTTCTCGGGCAATGACGTGGTCGGCGCCGCGACGATGCCGCCAGTCGGACCAAAGGTCAGCGCCTTCAGCGTGATCAGCGAGCGCACGACGAGATCGTGGTAGTCGCCGTCCCGGGTGCAATGACCGCACCAGTCTTTCCAGAATTTTTCGGTCTCCTGCAGCGCGACCTCCGGATCAATCGGCTCGGGCGGCGCGAGATGCGAGGGACCATAGGTCAGCACGAACGGCATGGTCTCGCCGGCCGTCACTTCGAAGTCGGAGACAGTTGTCAGATCCTCGCCACGCGTCTTGGCCGGCGTGCGCAGCACCGTCATGTCCTGGCCAGCGATGGCCATCAGGGAATGATCGATCCGCCGCACCCAGGGAATGTCCACGCCGAAGCCGAAGCGGATCACGAGCTCCATCCGCATCTTGACGGTGCCTTCGAGGCCGCGCACCAGCCGCACGATGTCCGACGCCTTGCCGCGCGGCGGCATGAAATCGATCAGCGCGACGGCGCCGCTCTTGGTCTCGATGCGCGTTTCCAGGATGAGGGTGTCGCCGAGATAGCGGCGCGACGTCCTGATGACGTCCTCGCTCGGCGCGATCAGCCAGCGGCCGTTCTTGTGGGTGCCGAGGATGGCGGCAAAGCAGGCGTCGGAATCGAAGGCCGGCCAGCACAGCCAGTCGATCGAGCCGTCGCGCCCGACCAGCGCCGCGGTCTCACAATCACCGATCAGCGCGTAGTCTTCGATCCTCTGGGACAATGTCGTGCGAGCCTGGAAATCCCCCAGCCGATCAACTGCCGCCGGGCAACGAACGTTCCCGCGTCGCCGCTCGCAAGGCCGTGAGGTCGACCTTCGATGCGATCTTGTCGAGCGCGACGGGAAGGCGCTGGCGCCAGTTCGGGTGCTCGTCGATGGTGCCGGGAATGTTGGGCTGGTCGATTACGCCGAGCAGATCCTCCATGGATACCGCGAGCAGCCGCGACGGCGTGCGCGATAGGAAGGCGAGCACTGAATAGAGGTCGTTGGCCTTGATGCCGTTCTGGCGCAGGATCTCGTCGAGCCGGCCGAGCGCGTCCCAGCGCGCCTGGTCGTTCTCGCCGGGATCGAGCCCGAGCGAGCGTTTCATCTTGAGGTCGCTGAACGAGCGCCAGCCGGCATAGGTCGACAGATCGTGCGTGTTCAGCGTGACCAGCGCGTTCGGCCGGTAATGATCGACGTTGCGGAAATGGCCGGCATCGTCACGCTCGAACATCATGACGAGATAGGACCAGATGCCGAAATCCTGCATCATCTCGCGAAAACCTTCCGGCACGGTGCCGAGGTCCTCGCCGATCACGATGCATTTGTGCGCCGCGCTCTCGCGCGCCACGGCGCCAAGCAGCGCCTCGAACGGCATCTGCACATAGGCGCCGTTATCAGGCTTGAAGCCACGCGGCACCAGATAAAGCCGCTTCAAGCCGAGCACGTGGTCGAGCCTGATCGCGCCGGCATGGCGCATCGACGCCGCCAGCATGTCGGCGAAGGGCACGAAGGATTGCGCTTCCAGGCCGCCGGCGTTGAAGCCGGCAAGGCCCCAATCCTGGCCGATGGTGTTGAGCACGTCGGGCGGCGCGCCGACGGCGAGATGACGGGAGATCGCCATCTGCTCGTTCCAGGCATCGAAGCCGTTGGACTGCACGCCGACGGCAACGTCGAGATAGAGCCCGACCCGCATGCCGAGCTGGCTGGCAAGCTCCTTGGCGGCGTGCAGCTGGCTGTCCGCGGTCCATTGCACGAATTCGACGAATTCGACCTCGCGCTTGTCGGGACCGTTGCGCAAGCCCGCGCATTTGGCCTCGTCCGGTTGCTGCCATTCCGCGGGCCATTCCCACCAAGGGCCGGTGAAACGATGACGCAACACCTCGAAACAGGCAAAGCGCGACAGCAGCGGCGCGCGGGCGGCGCGGAAGGCGTCGAACGCCTTGCGGCGCGCCTCGCTCGCGCTTGTCACGAAACTGTTGAAGGCGGCCCGCAAGGCCAGCCATTTCAATGCCGCCATGTCCGCATAAGGCACGCGATCGCCTTCGCGCAGACGGGCGGCGGTCGCGACCGCGTCGGGCACGAGGTCCGGCGAGAATTCGGCAATAGCCTCGACGTCGATATAGAGCGGATTGAGGAACAACCGGCTGTTCGGCGAATACGGACTGCAATCGGCCGGGTGGTCGTCGAACAGGACGTGCAGCGGATTGAGCCCGACGCCGTCGGCCCCGAGCTGCTTGGCGAGCCGGACCAGATCGGCAAGATCGGTGAAGTCGCCGATGCCCCAATTGCGGTTCGAGCGGACGCTGTAGAGCTGCACGGCGAGCAGCCAGCCGCGGTCGAAATCGCCGCCAAAGGCCCGCTCCGGCGCCACGATCATCGGCACCTCTTCCGTCCCACCCCCGGCATCGGTCAGAGTCAACCGGTGATACCCGAGCGGCAGGCCGGCGGGCCAGGCGATCACGGGCTCGCGGGTCTCGCCTTGCGCGATCACCTTGCCGTTTCCGGCCAATGTCCATTTCAGCGGCGGCGCGCCGACGGTCGCCAATTCCGTGCGGGGGTGTCCGAGCGCGCGAACCACCACCGGCCCGGCGACGAAGCGGTACACCCGCTTCTCCGGCAGGGCATCGAGGATGGATTTGAGAGCCACGGGATCGGTGACCCGCAGCTTTCCGAGGGCATCGATGAATTCGGATTGAACGCCCTTGATCCGGGCTTGAGCTAAAAGATCCATTCGGCACGCAGCTTGCAGGCCACCCGCTTGCCGGGGGCATCGATTTTAACGAGGCGACGGAAGACGTTAGTCGGGGTCAACTCACAAACCATGCCTGCCGTTCCCAGGGGGAACTAATGACACACAAGCGGCTTTCTATATAGGTATCAAGCGTAGGTTCCCGACAAGGGAAACGGGCCCCTGCTTTCTTGTCAATGGCATCACCGTGAACAAGACAATTCAAACTGTCGAAAGTGCCGCAGCCGGCAGCGCTTTCCTCATCGAGGACGTCTATCCCGCGATCGATGGCGGCCGCTTTGCCGTGAAGCGGATCGCGGGCGAGCGCGTCGAGGTCTGGGCCGACGTCTACCGCGACGGCGAGGCCGTGGTCAGCAGCGCGCTGCTGTGGCGCCCTGAGCAGGACCGGGACTGGCGGCAAGAACCGATGACCCATCATGGCAACGACCGCTGGTCCGGCGCGTTCACGCCCACCGAGCCGGGCCAATATCTCTACGCGATCGAGGCCTGGACCGACGAGTTCGCCACCTGGTCCCATGCGGTGCTGCGCAAGCAGCGGGCCGGCGCCGATGTCAGCCTCGATGCGATCGAAGGGGCCAGCCTCTTGACCAAGGCACATGGCGCGCAGCAGGAAGCCGCGGCAATCATCGTCAGACAATGCGAGGATTATCTTCAGACCGGCGATGTCACCTCGCTGCTTGCGACCGAACTCGGCGATGCCATGGCCGAGAGCCAGTCCCGGCCCGACCTGACCCGCTCACAGCCGTTCCCGCTGATTATCGACCGCGACAGAGCGCGATTTGGCGCCTGGTATCAGATGATGCCGCGCAGCCAGAGCCGGACTCCCGGACAGCATGGCACGCTCCGCGACTGCATCGCGCGTGTCCCCGATATCGCGGCGATGGGTTTTGACGTGCTCTATTTCACGCCGATCCACCCGATCGGCCATAGGAGCCGCAAGGGCCGCAACAATGCGCCGGTGGCCACCGACGGTGAACCCGGCTCGCCCTACGCGATTGGCGCCGCCGAGGGTGGCCACGATGCGCTGCATCCCGAGCTCGGCACCATCGAGGACTTTCGCGCGCTGGTCGCGACCTGCCTGGAATACGGCCTCGAGCTGGCGCTCGACTTCGCCGTGCAATGCTCGCCGGACCATCCCTGGCTGACGCAGCATCCGGAATGGTTCAAATGGCGGCCGGACCGCTCGGTGCGGACGGCGGACGGCCCCTACTCCGACATCGTGATCCCCGATTTCGCCTCGGTCGACCGCATCGGCCTGTGGAACGCCTTTCGTGACGCCATGCTGTTCTGGATCGACCATGGCGTCACCATCTTCGCCATCGACAATCACGACACCGCGCCGCTTGCGTTCTGGGACTGGCTGATTCGCGACATCCGCCGGCGGCATCCCGAGGTGATCCTGTTCTCCAAGACCTTTGCGCGTCCGAAGCTGATGCAGGGCCTCGCCAAGCTCGGCTTCGCGCAGTCTTTCACTTACTTCCCCTGGCGCACCTCGCGGTGGGAGCTGGAGCAATATTTCGGCGAGCTGACGCGCTATCCCGCGCGCGACTTCTATCGTCCAAACCTGTTCGTCAACACGCCCGACCTGCTGCCCTATCATCTCCAGAGCGGAGAGGCCTGGGCATTCAAATCGCGCGTTGCGCTGGCGGCGACGTTGTCGGGCAGTTACGGCGTGTACAGCGGGTTCGAGCTGTTGGAGCACGAGGCCATCCCCGGTCGCGAGGAATACCTCGATTCCGAAAAATATCAGATCAAGCAGCGCGACTGGGACAAGGCCGGCAACATCAAGTCCTACATTGCCGCGCTCAACCGCATCCGCAACGACAACGGTGCGCTCCAGCAAACGGCGAATTTGCGCTTTCTGGGCGTCGAAGACGGCGAGACGATCGCCTTCGTCAAGGAGGCGGCCGAACCCGCCAACATTGTTCTCGTCGTGATTGCCCTCTCGGGCCACGCGCGCGAGTTCTGGCTGCCGCTCGGCGACGTCACCGTTGACGCCGGCGGGCAGCGACACCATGTGACGACACTCGAAAACCTCCTCACCGGCGAGCAGTCCCGCATCGAATGGGGCGGGATCAGGTTGCGTATCGATCCCGACCGCGATCCGGCGCTCCTGTTCCGCTGCTTGGCGTAAGGGGTCACGCCATGAACGTTCTATCTTCCGTCGACACCAAGAAAGCCGAGGCTGCCGAGATCGTGGACGAGCTCTGGTACAAGGACGCCATCATCTACCAGCTCCACGTCAAGGCCTTCGCCGACAGCAACAACGACGGCATCGGCGACTTCGCCGGCCTGACCGAGAAGCTGCCTTATCTGCAGGAGCTCGGCGTCACCGCGCTGTGGCTGCTGCCATTCTATCCGTCGCCGGGCCGCGACGACGGCTACGACATCGCCGATTACGGCTCGGTCAATCCCGATTTCGGCACGATGAAGGACTTCAAGCGCTTCATCCAGGAAGCGCAGAAGCGCGGCTTGCGCGTCATCACCGAGCTCGTCGTCAACCACACCTCGGACCAGCACAAATGGTTCAAGCGCGCGCGGCGCAGCCATCCAGGCTCCAGCGCCCGCAACTGGTATGTCTGGAGCGACACCGACCAGAAATACCAGGGCACGCGCATCATCTTCACCGACACGGAGAAGTCGAACTGGACCTGGGATCACGAGGCCGGCGCCTTCTACTGGCACCGCTTCTTCTCGCACCAGCCGGATCTGAACTTCGACAATCCGCGCGTCGTCAGCGCGCTGATCCAGGTGATGAAGCGGTGGCTGGATGCCGGCGTCGACGGCTTCCGACTCGACGCCATTCCCTATCTGTGCGAACGCGACGGCACCAACAACGAGAACCTCCCCGAGACGCATGCGATCATCAAGCGCCTGCGCCATGAGCTGGACTCCTACTCCAAGGGCAAGCTGCTGCTGGCCGAGGCCAATCAATGGCCGGAGGACGTGCAGGAATATTTCGGCCGTGGCGACGAGTGCCACATGGCTTACCACTTCCCGCTGATGCCGCGCATCTACATGGCGATCGCGCAGGAAGACCGCTTCCCGATCACCGACATCCTGCGCCAGACGCCGGATATTCCGGCGAGCTGCCAATGGGCGCTGTTCCTGCGCAACCATGACGAGCTCACGCTCGAGATGGTCACCGACGTCGAGCGCGACTATCTCTGGACCACCTACGCCAACGATCCGCGCGCCCGTATCAATGTCGGCATCCGCCGGCGTCTCGCGCCGTTGATGGACAACGACCGCCGCAAGATCGAGCTGATGAACTCGCTGCTGCTGTCCTTCCCTGGCACGCCGATCATCTATTACGGCGACGAGATCGGGATGGGCGACAACATCTATCTCGGCGACCGCAACGGCGTGCGCACACCGATGCAGTGGAGCCCCGATCGCAACGGCGGCTTCTCGCGCTGCGACCCGGCCCGCCTCTACGCACCGCTGATCATGGATCCGGTCTACGGCTACGAGTCGGTGAACGTGGAGGCGCAATCGCGCAGCCTATCCTCGCTGCTCAGCGCTACCAAGCGGCTGATCTCGGTACGCAAGTCGACGCTCGCCTTCGGCCGCGGCACCATGACCTTCATCCGCCCGGCCAACCGCGCCGTGCTGGCCTACGTTCGGCAATACCGCGACGAGGTGATCCTGTGCGTCGCCAACCTCTCGCGCGCGGCGCAGGCGACCGAGCTCGACCTGTCGCCGTGGAAGGACCGCATTCCGCAGGAGATGCTTGGACGCACGCGGTTCCCGGCGATCGGCGAGCTGCCCTATATGATCACGCTGGGGCCGTATGGCTTCTACTGGTTCCAACTTCAGGAGCGCGACAAGTCCGAACCGGTGACGCCGCGCGCGGTGCCGGAATTCGAGACGCTGGTGGTGCCGGTGAACTCCAACTGGGTGTCGCTCGCACGCGAGCGCAGCGTGTTCGAACGCGACGTGCTGCCGGGATTCCTGTCGCGGACGCGGTGGTATCCCGAGCACAATCCCAAGCACATCAATACCACGCTGACCTCGGCGGTGCCGTTCAGCGACATCGGCGACAACAGGCCCTGGATCGCGTTCTTCGAGACGACGCGGGACGACGTCACGACGCGGTACGTGCTGCCCATGCAGATCGAGTGGGTACGCTTCGACCGCGAGCGCTTCAACCCGAAGGCGCTCGCCGCCGTCCGCCAGGGCGCGCGCGAAGGCACGCTGCTCGACGTTGCCACCGACCAGATCTTCATCGGCCTGTTCCTGCGAGGTCTGTCGCAAAACCTGGTGGTGGACGAGAACAATCTGCGGCTCGAGTTCAAGTCAACCAGCCGGTTCGCCGACTATTCCATCAAGGAGCCCGAGCGCATCCGTGCCATCGAGCAGTCGAACAGCACGGCGCTGGTCGACAACCAGTACGTCGCCAAGATCTACCGGCGGCTGGAAAGCGGCATCAGCCCCGAGATCGAGATCGGCCATTATCTCACCGAGGTCGCGCGCTTTGCCAATACGCCGGCGTTGCTCGGCAGCGTCGAGCTGCTCGAAGGCGATCGGCGCAGCGCGCTCGGCGTGCTGCATGCCTTCGTCGAGAACCAGGGCGATGGCTGGACCGTGACCACCGGCTATCTCGATCGCTATATCGACGAACAGCGCGTGCTGGCGGTAGGTGAAGCACCGCGCGAGACCCAGGAGCAGACGCTTTATCTGCACTTCATCGCGCAGATCGGCAAGAGGCTCGCCGAGATGCACGTCGCCCTGGCCGCGGCCAAGGAGAACGAGCTTGCTCCGGAGCCGATCAGCGCTGCGCATGTGGAACGGCTCGTGTCCGGTCTCAAGGCGCGGGCCGAGCGGGTTCTCCAGCGACTGGCCGCCAGCCGCGACGGCCGGCGGGAGACGGACCGGCCGCTGATCGACCAGCTCATATCGGTGCGCGCGACCCTGCCCGACCACCTCAATGCGCTCTTGCCTTCCGGGATCGGGGGGTTGAACATCCGACATCATGGCGACTTCCGCCTCGGGCAAACTCTGATCGTGAAGGACGATATCTTCATCATCGACTTCGACGGCGATCCGCGCCTGCCGCTGGCCGACAAGCGCCGTAAGGCGCCTGCCGCGCGCGACGTCGCCGGCCTGATCCGCTCGATCGATCTTTCGGTCAACGCAGCCCAGAACCGCGCGCTCACCGGTGCCTCCGACGAGCAAGGCCGACTCACGGCCGCGCTCCACGAATGGCGCGAGCGGGCCGTCGCAACCTTCCTCTCCGCCTATCGGGAAGCCACGACCGATCGGCGACTGTGGCCGGAGAAACGGCAATCCGCGGAAGGCCTGTTAAGGTTTTTCCTGCTTGATCAGGCGTTCGAAGAAGTAGAGTACGAGCTGTCCCACCGGCCTGAGGGGCTCCATGCGCCGCTGACCGGACTGCTTCGCATTCTGTCCAGCACCGAGAGCGAAGCCCATGCCTAAATTGCCTGCCGAGGCCTATGCCATCATCGAGGGCCGCCACTCCGACCCCTTCCACTATCTCGGGCTGCATCCCGAGGGCGGCAGAAGCGTGGTGCGTGCGTTCTTGCCCGAGGCTTCCAATGTCGAGGCAGTCGGCGAACACGGCGAGGTCGCCTCGCTCGACCGCGTGCACGATGCCGGGCTGTTCATCGGGGCCCTGCCCAACGGCTCGAAGCACTACCAGCTGCGCGCAAAGTTCGGCAACAACGTCGTCGAATTCGAGGACGCCTATCGTTTTCCGCCGATCCTGACCGATTTCGATCTCTATCTGCTCGGCGAAGGCACCCATCAGCGTCTCTATGACAAGCTCGGCGCGCACCCGATGCGGCTCGAGGGCATCGACGGCATCGGCTTCGTCGTGCTGGCCCCGAATGCGCGACGCGTGTCCGTGGTCGGCGATTTCAATTTCTGGGACGGACGGCGCCATCCGATGCGGGTGCGCGGCGCCGGCTATTGGGAATTGTTCATTCCGCATGCCAAGTCCGGCGATCACTACAAGTTCGAGATCATCGGCCCCCACGGTCATCTGCTGCCGCTGAAATCCGACCCTTTGGCATTTGCCAGCGAGGTCCGGCCGAAGACGGCCTCCATCGTGTTCGACGAGGCGCATCTGCCGCGCCCGCGCCCCGCGCCCGACGGCATCAACGCGCTGTCGGCGCCGATGTCGATCTACGAGGTTCATCTCGGCTCATGGCGCCGCAAGAACGGCGATGAATGGCTGACCTATCGCGAGCTGGCCGAGCAATTGCCGGCCTATGCCCGCGACATGGGCTTCACCCATCTCGAATTCCTGCCCGTCAGCGAGCATCCGTTCGACGGCTCCTGGGGCTATCAGCCGACCGGCCTCTATGCCCCGACCAGCCGCTTCGGGACCCCCGAGGATTTCGCCGCGCTGATCGATGCCTGCCACCGCGAGGGCGTCGGCGTCTTGCTCGACTGGGTGCCCGGCCACTTCCCGGACGATCCGCACGGCCTCGGCAGCTTCGACGGCACCGCGGTCTACGAGCACGCCAACCCGCTCCAGGGCCGCCACCTCGATTGGGGCACGCTGATCTATAATTACGGCCGCACCGAAGTGACCAACTTCCTGGTGTCGAACGCACTATTCTGGATGGAGCGTTACGCCATCGACGGCCTGCGCGTCGATGCGGTGGCGTCCATGCTCTATCTCGACTACAGCCGGCCGCCCGGCGCATGGATTCCGAACCAATATGGCGGCCGCGAAAACATCGAGGCGATCAATTTCCTGCGCCGGTTCAACACCGAGGTCTTCGCCCGCTTCCCGCAAGCGACCACCGCGGCCGAGGAGTCCACCGCCTGGCCGCAGGTGTCGCGTCCGGTCGAATTCGGCGGACTCGGCTTCGGCTACAAGTGGAACATGGGCTGGATGCACGACACGCTGAACTACATCAGCAAGGATCCGATCCACCGCAAATACCATCACGGCGAGATCCTGTTCGGCCTGCACTACGCGTTCTCGGAAAACTTCATCCTGCCGCTGTCGCATGACGAGGTCGTGCACGGCAAGCGCTCGATCCTCGGCCGCATGCCCGGCGACGAGTGGCAGCGTTTTGCCAACTTGCGCGCCTATTACAGCTTCATGTTCGGCCATCCCGGCAAGAAGCTCCTGTTCATGGGCGCGGAAATCGCGCAGAGCCGCGAATGGAATCACGACCAGTCGCTCGACTGGCACCTGCTCGAATACAAATACCATTCCGGCATCCAGGCACTGATCCGCGACCTCAACCGGCTCTACCGCGCGGTGCCGGCGCTGCACCAGATGGATTGCGACCAGGCCGGTTTCGAATGGCTGATCACTGACGACGCCAACCGCAACGTGTTCGCCTGGCTACGCAAGGGGGTGGACGAGCACGCGCGGTGTCTCGTGATCATCAACTTCTCCCCCAACGTCTATCGAAACTATCGCGTTCGCGTGCCCTTTGCCGGAAAATGGAAGGAAGTGTTCAATTCGGACTCCGCCCATTATGGCGGCAGCAATGTCGGGAACATCGGCGAAGTTCATGCCGTTGAAGGCAAGGCGCCCGAGCTCCGCCTCACCATTCCACCGCTCGCCGCGATCTTCCTCGTTCCGGAAAGTTGACACATGCGCCTCACTGCTGGATCGCCCGCACGCCTCGGCGCAAGCTGGGACGGACGCGGCACCAATTTCGCGCTGTTCTCCGCCAACGCACAGAAGGTCGAGCTCTGCCTGTTCGACACCCAAGGCCGCCGCGAGCTCGAGCGCATCGAGCTGCCTGAAAGAACCGAGGACGTCTGGCACGGCTATCTCAACGACGTCTCCCCCGGTCAGCTCTACGGCTATCGGGTGCACGGCCCCTACGAGCCCGAGCACGGCCATCGCTTCAACGCCAACAAGCTGCTGCTCGACCCCTATGCCAAGCGTCTCGCGGGGCGTCTGGTCTGGAGCGATGCGCACTTCGCCTATCGCACCGGAAGCCCGCGCGAGGACCTGTCGTTCGACCGGCGCGACAACGCGCGCGGCATGCCCAAGGCCGTCGTGGTCGACGAGACCTTCAACTGGGGCCGCCGCGAGATCCGCCCCAACATTCCCTGGGAAGACACGATCATCTACGAGGCTCACGTCAAGGGCCTGACCCAGAAGCGCGACGACGTGCCGCCGAACCTGCGCGGCACCTATGGCGGCCTGTCCTCACCGGCCATGATCGAGCATCTGAAGAAGCTCGGCGTCACCACGGTCGAGCTCCTGCCGGTGCACAGCTTCGTCGACGACCGCATCCTGGTGGAGAAGAAGCTCGCCAATTACTGGGGCTACAACTCGCTGTCCTTCTTCGCGCCCGAGCCGCGCTATGCCCAGGACAACGCCCTGGACTCCTTCCGCACCACGGTGGCGCGGCTGCACGATGCCGGCATCGAGGTGATGCTGGATGTCGTCTACAACCACACCGCCGAGGGCAACCATCTCGGTCCGACGCTGTGCTATCGCGGCATCGACAACGCCTCCTATTACTGGCTGAACCGCGAGAACCCGCGCTATTACGACGACTTCACCGGCTGCGGCTCGTCGGTCAACCTCACCCATCCGCGCGTGCTCCAGATGGTGATGGACAGCTTGCGCTACTGGGTCGAGGTCTGCCATGTCGACGGCTTCCGCTTCGACCTTGCCACCACGCTCGCGCGCGGCCCGAACGGGTTCGATCGCGGCATCTCCTTCCTGACCGCGATCCGGCAGGATCCGGTGCTGGCAACCGTCAAGCTCGTCGCCGAGCCCTGGGATCTCGGCCTCGGCGGCTACCAGGTCGGCGCATTCCCGTCGCAATGGTCGGAATGGAACGATCGCTATCGCAGCGCCATGCGCCGCTACTGGAGCGGCGAAGGCAGCCTGATCGGCGACATCTCCAGCCGGATGACGGCGTCTTCCGATCTGTTCAACCACGACGGACGGCGGCCGCGCGCCAGCATCAACCACATCACGGTGCATGACGGCTTCACGCTCGCCGACCTCTTCAGCTACAACGAGAAGCACAATGAGGCCAACGGCGAGGACAATCGCGACGGCTCCAACGACAACCACAGCAACAATTGCGGTGTCGAGGGGCCGACCGACGATGCTCAGATCCTCGGCCTGCGACGCCAGCTTCGCAAGAACGTGCTGGCCTGCCTGATGCTGGCGCAGGGCGTTCCCTTGATCCTCGCCGGCGACGAGGTCGGCAACTCGCAATCCGGCAACAACAACGCCTATTGCCAGGACAACGAGATCGGCTGGGTCGGCTGGGACAATCTCGGCAAGGAGGGCGACGACATGGTCGATTTCGTCGCCCATCTCGCCGATATCCGCCGCCGGTTCTCGCAGCTTCGCAGCCACCGCTGGCTCGACGGCCGTCCCGCCGACGGTGTGTCCTACGGCGCGCTGTGGCTGACGCCTGCCGGCGACGAGATGACCGAGAGCGACTGGACATTCCCGGATGGGCGGTTTCTCTCCTATGTGATGGGGCCGATGGAACCCGGTGGGGCCGCGATCTTTATCGTACTGAACGCCGCCCCCGAAGAGATCGCATTCAAATTGCCCAAAATGACCGAATACAAGAGCTGGCAGCAGATCCTGAATACGACGGATGCCAAGCCGAACACGATCGACTTCCCGCCCGGAATCGACAGCAAGGCGCCGCCGCGCTCCGTGCTCGCCTTCGCGGGGGCGCTATGAGGCCATCCTTCGGGGCGAGGCCGACGAAGGACGGCGTTTCGTTCCGCCTGTGGGCGCCTGCCGCCCGCCGTGTCGACTTGCTGCTCGGCCGAAGACACGCGATGCAGCGCCGGCAGGATGGCTGGTATGTCACCGAGATTGCCGGGCTCACCGCCGGCACCCCCTACAAGTTCAGGATCGACGACGAGATCGACGTGCCCGATCCGGCTTCGGCTTTCCAGCCCGAAGATGTGTTCGGCCCGAGCGAGGTGATCGATCACGATGCCTATCCCTGGCGTGCGCGCGATTGGCGCGGCCGCCCGTGGGAAGAGACGGTGCTGATCGAGACCCATGTCGGCACGTTCACGCCGAAGGGCTCTTACCGCGCCATGATCGAAAAGCTCGATCATCTCGCCGCAACCGGCATCACCGCGCTGGAATTGATGCCGCTGGCGGATTTCGCAGGGCGCCGCGGCTGGGGCTATGACGGCGTGCTGTGGTACGCGCCCGACAGCGCCTATGGCCGCCCCGAGGACCTCAAGACGCTGATCGACGAAGCGCATCTGCGCGGGCTGATGGTGTTCCTCGACGTCGTCTACAATCATTTCGGCCCCGAGGGGAACTACCTCGGCCGCTATGCGCCGACCTTCTTCACCGATGCGCATACGCCCTGGGGCAGTGCGATCGACTATCGCGTGCCGCAGGTGCGCGCGTTCGCGGTCGAGAACGCGCTGTCCTGGCTCACCGACTATCGTTTCGACGGCCTGAGGCTGGATGCCGCCAACCACATCATGGCGATCCCCGGTGAGCAGTCGATGCTGCAGGACCTCAGCGTCGCCGCCGGCGAGCTCGCCAAGGCGACCGGGCGGCACATCCATCTCGTGCTGGAGAACGGCGACAATCGCGCCAGCCTGCTCGACGCCGCGCAGCAGCCGCCGAACGGCAAATATCGGGCGCAGTGGAACGACGATTACCACCACGTCTGGCACGTGATGCTGACCGGCGAGCTCGCCGGCTACTACGCCGACTACCAGACGCCGCGCATGGACCTCGCGCGCGCGCTCGCTTCCGGCTTTGTCTATCAGGGCGAGGTATCGGAGTTCTGGGGCAAGAAATCGCGCGGCGAGCCGAGCGGTGAGCTGCCGCCGGCGACTTTCGTCAACTTCCTGCAGAACCACGATCAGATCGGCAACCGTCCGTTCGGCGACCGGCTCGAAAGCCTGGCTTCGCCGCAGCAGATCGAAGCGGCGCTCGCGGTGACCCTGCTGGCGCCGATGGTGCCGATGCTGTTTCAGGGCGAGGAATGGGGCTCGACGGTGCCCTTCCCGTTCTTCTGCGATTTCCAGGGCGGGCTCGCCGACGCCGTGCGCAAAGGACGCAAGCAGGAATATGCCTGGGCTTACGAGAAATACGGCGACGAGGTGCCAGATCCGCTCGATCCGGCCACGCTGCGATCGGCCGTGCTCGACTGGACCGGCCGCACCGAACAGCAAAATGCACGGCTTGCGCTGGTCAAGGAGCTGCTCGCGCTTCGCGCCAAGGAAATCATGCCGCGGCTCGAGGACGCGCGTTTTGGCGATGCCGAGGCAGCCGACAGCGGCCTGCTCACGGCGCATTGGCGGATGGGCGACGGCACGACGCTGCGGCTCGTCGCCAATCTCTCCGACAAGGACATCGCGCGTCCCGACGGCGCGACGGGCACACCAATCTGGGGCGAGGTGAGCGGCGACCGGCTGCCGCCGTGGTCGGTGATCTGGCATCTCGGAGGTTAGCATGCCTCCTGCCATTCCTCTTGCAACTTACCGGCTGCAGCTCACCGCGGATTTCGACTTCGACAAGGCCGCGGCGATCGTCCCCTATCTGAAGGCGCTGGGGATCACTCATCTCTACGCCTCGCCGGTGATGAAGGCGCGCAAGGGCTCGACCCACGGCTACGACACCGTCGATCACAGCCAGTTCAATCCCGAGCTCGGCGGCGAGGCCGGCTTTACCCGGCTGAGCGAGGTGCTCGAGGCGCACGATCTCGGGCTCATCATCGATTTCGTGCCGAACCATGTCGGCGTGCACTTCGCCGACAATCCGTGGTGGCTGGACGTGCTGGAATGGGGCCAGGCCTCGCCGCACGCTGTCTCCTTCGACATCGACTGGGACCTCTTGCCCTACCGTGCCCGCGGCGGCGTGCTGTTGCCGATCCTGGGCGCATCCTACGGCGAGGCGCTCGAGCGCGGCGAGATCGAGCTGCGCTATGATCCGGATCAGGGCAGCTTCTCCGCCTGGTATTTCGAGCATCGCCTGCCGATCGCGCCGGAGCGCTACGGCGAGATCCTGCGCATGATCGTGAAGGAAGCGGGTGCCGCCGAGACGGAGGCCGGCAAACGTCTGCTGTCGCTCGCAGCGCGCTATACCGGACTGCGCCGTCCCAATCGCAAGGAAGCTCCCGCGTTCAAGACCGAGCTCAGGCAGATCGCGGGCGCCGCCGATCTCATCGCAGGCGGCCTTGGCGCCTATCGTGCCGGCAAGGAGCGTCCCGCGCAGACGCTGGCGCTGCATCACCTGCTGGAGCGTCAGCATTACAAGCTCGGGCACTGGCGGCTCGCCTCCAGCGACATCAATTATCGCCGCTTCTTCGACGTCAACGGACTCGCCGGCCTGCGCGTCGAGGACCCCAGCACCTTCGCCGCCACGCACCGGCTGGTGAAGCAGCTCGTCGTCGACGGCAAATTGCAGGGCATCCGGCTCGATCACATCGATGGCCTGCGCGACCCCGCGCAATATTGCCAGCGGCTGCGCCGGCTGGTGCGCGACGCGCAGGGCAATTCAAAGCCGTTCTACACCGTGATCGAGAAGATCCTGTGCGAGCACGAGCGCCTGCCGCACTTCGCCGGCGTTCAGGGCACCACCGGGTATGAATGGATGAACGTCATCACCCAGGTGTTGGTCGACGCCAAGGGATTGGCGGCACTGGACGAGACCTGGCGGCAGATCAGCAACCGGCCGCCACAGCTAGCGCCTTACGTCAAGGACGCCAAGCGGCGTGTGCTGGAGACGCTGCTCACCAGCGAATTCACCGTGCTGACGCGCCTGCTCGCGCGCATCGCCAACGGACATTACTCGACCCGCGATTTTTCCGCCGACAGCCTGCGCCAGGCGCTCGAACTCTACGTGCTGCATTTCCCGGTCTACCGCACCTATCTGACCAACAGCGGGCCGACCGCCGCCGACCGCAAGCTGATCGACGACACCATTGCGCGCGCCCGCGCGGAATGGTTCGCAGCCGACGAAGGTATCTTCGACTTCCTGCGCGATGCCCTGACCATGGACCTGCTCAAGCCCGGCCGCCCGCCGCACAGCGCGCCGCGCGTGCGCCGCTTTGCGCTGAAGGTACAGCAATTCACCGGGCCGGTGATGGCGAAGTCGCTGGAGGACACCGCGTTCTATCAATTCCACAGGTTGCTGGCGCTGAACGAGGTCGGCGGCGATCCCGCCAGCACCGGCCTCGCCGTTCCCGCTTTCCACGAGGCCATGCAGGCCCGGGCCAGGGAATGGCCGCTGGGGATGACGGCGACCGCCACGCATGACACGAAGCGCGGCGAGGATGCGCGCGCGCGGATCGCAGCACTCAGCGAAATTCCCGGCGAATGGACCAGCGCAGTTTCGCGCTGGAAGGTGTTGAACGCGCCGCACCTCGCGCTCCACGGCAATCTACGCGCGCCATCAGCGACGTTCGAATACATGCTCTACCAGACGCTGCTCGGGGCATGGTCGCTCCAGGAGCCGGTCGATGCAGGCTTCGTCGAGCGTATCCAGGCCTATGCGCTGAAGGCCGCGCGCGAGGGCAAGGAAGAGACCAGCTGGCTCAATCCGCATGAATCCTACGAGAACGGCGTCAAGCAGTTCATCGCGAAGATTCTCGATCCCGCGCTGTCGGGAGAATTCCTGGATTCGCTGCAAACGCTGGCCCGGCGCGTGGCGTTGCTGGGCGCGCTGAACGCCATGAGCCAGCTCACCCTCAAGGCGACGCTGCCCGGCGTGCCCGACTTCTACCAGGGTACCGAGTTCTGGGACCTGTCGCTGGTCGACCCCGACAACCGTCGTCCGGTCGAGTTTGGCGCGCGGCACACGGCGCTCAGCGCGCTGGGCGATCCGGATTGGGCAGGTCTGATGAAGAGCTGGCCGGACGGCCTGATCAAGCTCGCCTGGACACGCCGCCTTCTCAAGCTGCGCAACGAACTCGCCGACGTCTTCGCTCAAGGTGACTACCAGCCGCTGGCGGTGAGCGGCGCACATGCCGACCATGTCATCGCCTTTGCGCGCCGCCACGGCCGCACTGCCGCGATCGTGGTGGTCGGGCGTCACTTCGCACCGTTCACGCAAGCGGGCCGGGAATGGCCCGCACCGGAAGGCTTTGACGCCACCGTCGACCTGACCGGCTACAGCGCGCCCGGCCTTGCCAGCGGTGAATTGCCGCTCGCGCAGGCCTTCCGGGAGTTTCCCGCTTTCGTCGTCGAGGCCCGCACGGCAAGTGCGATCAAGCCGGTGCGGCCGCGCGTGCGCGCCTGAAACTACTTTCCGCCATCCTTGGTCAACAGCAACTGCCCGCGCTTCTTGATCGTCGCCTGCGCCATCTCGGCGAAGCGCTGCAGCAGCCAGGGCAGCACGACCTGAACCTTGACGTGGTCGTCCGCGACATCGACCTGCCCCGTCGCGATCTGCCCGAGCGCGCGAATGCGAAAGGCCATGCTGTCGCCGGTCCAGCGCTCCTCCTCGACCTGCATCACGGGAATGCTGGCAGCGGCGCGGCCAAGCCCGGTCTTGAGCCGGCGTACCGCCTCCTCCCGGCCGAGCCGATGCGGGATGGAGACGACGAGTGGTGCTGACATGGCGGTGCCCCGTGGTGATTGATCCTCTCATAATCATGCCGGGCGCACCTACAAAGGTTCCATGCAAGTTGAGCCGCCGGCCCGTGTTTCAAGGCCGGAACTTTAAAACCTGCGGCAAGTTGCCCTCGCACCACGGGACAGGTTGCAACGACCCTTTCAACGAAGGGCTGGAGGAGATTCGCATGTCTATCGGTACGATCATTCTGATCATTCTGGTCATCGCCCTGCTTGGCGGCTTCAGCGGCATCGGCGGCGGCCCGTTCTATGGCACCGGCTATTACGGCGGCGGCGGCCTCGGGCTCGTCATCGTCATCCTGCTGATCCTGCTGCTGCTGGGTCGGATCTAGGCGAGATCTCGGAGGGTGGGCAAAGGCGCAACGCGCCGTGCCCACCTACTCGTCGTAAGGAAAAAAGATCGTGGGCACGCTTCGCTTTGCCCACCCTACGGGCGCATTGACGGCGCCCGGACCTATGTCTTCCCCGCCAGCTTCTTCACCGCCGCCTTAATCGACGCAGCCGCGTCCTCATACCCTTCCCACGCCTTCGAGCGCGCCAGCAGGCCCGGTACTGTCCGCACCGTATATCGCTTCGGATCGAGATCGCTCTTCACCTGGGCCCACGTGACGGGCATCGAGACCGTCGCCCCCGCGCGGGCCCGCGGTGACAGCGGCGCAACCGCCGTCGACATCCGGTCGTTACGGAGATAGTCGAGAAAGATCTTTCCGCTGCGCAGTTTCTTGGACATGTTGAGCAGATAGCGCTCTGGATCGTCGTCGGCCATCCACTGGCAGATGCCTTGCGCGAAGGCCTTGGCTTCCTTCCAGCTCACCTTGTCGCGGGCGCCATGCAGCAGCGGCACCACCACGTGCAGGCCCTTTCCGCCGGTGGTCTTGCAGAAGCTCGCCATGCCGATGTCGGTCAGCCGTTGCCGCATCTCCTTGGCGGCATCCACGACATCGGCAAAAGCGACGTCCGGCGCCGGATCGAGATCGAACACCAGCCGGCCCGGCGTGTCGTAAGCATCAGGTGCGCAATTCCACGGATGCAGCTCGACCCCGCCGATCTGCGCGACCGCGGCGAGCCCCTCGACGCGGTCGATCTGCAAGTAAGGTTTGCGATCGCCGGAGACCTTGGCCAGCTCGAGCAGGTTGGAGGTGCCCTGCATGGCGTGACGCTGGAAGAATGTCTCGCCGCCGATGCCGTCGGGCGCGCGCACGATCGAGCACGGACGGCCCTTCAGATGTTCGATCATCCAACTGCCGACCGCTTCGAAATAGCGGGCAAGGTCGAGCTTGGTCACGCCTTCGCCGTCACCGCCGTCCGGCCACAGCTCCTTGTCGGGCTTGGAAATGACGACGCCCATCACCTCCGCGCCGGCGTCGTTGGACCGCTTGGCCGCTTTCGCTGCGCGCTTGCGCGCCTTGGGTTCTGCGAGTTCGGTGGCGACGGGCGTCTCCGCCTCGACCTCTTCGGCGGGCTTATCCTGCCGCAGGCCCTTGAACGCGGCCTGGCGGATATTGCCGTCGGCGGTGAAGCCGGCGAACTCGATCTCGGCGACGAGCTCCGGCTTCAACCAGTGCACATCGCGGCTCTTCTTCGGCGCATTCTTGCCGCCGAAGGGACTTTCCTTGGCGGCCATGGCCTTCAGCGACGGCATGATCCGCTTGACCTTGTCGGCGCCGAAGCCGGTACCGACCATACCGACGAAGGCGAGATGATCGCCGCGATGCACGCCCGCCATCAGCGAGCGGAATTTGCCGTTGGTGGTCTTGTAGCCGCCGATCACGACCTCGTGGCCCGCACGGCATTTGGCCTTGGTCCAGCTCTCGGTGCGTCCGGATCGGTAGGGCGCGTCCAGCTTCTTCGACACGATGCCTTCGAGCTCGAGCTTGCAGGCCGACTGCAGCACTGCATCGCCGCCGCTCTCGAAATGCTCGACATAGCGGATCTGGCTTGATTTCCGCTTGCGGACCGCCAGCAGCTCCTTCAGCCTCGCCTTGCGCTCGCCGAGCGGCAGACGACGAAAATCGAGACCCTCCGCGAACAGGAGGTCGAAAGCAAAGAAGATCAGCTCGTCGGTCTTGCCGTCCGACAACGCAGCCTGAAGCGAGGAAAAATTCGGCGCGCCGTTGTGGTCGAGCGCGACGATCTCGCCGTCGATCACGACGTCCGGCAGCGAACCCGCCTCTTTCGCGATCGCCGCAAACTTGCCGGTCCAGTCAAGCCCCTTGCGCGTCTTCAGCGTCGCCTCGCCGTCCTCGACCCGAAGCTGCACGCGATAGCCGTCGAACTTGATCTCGTGGCACCAGCCTTCGGCGGCCGGCGGCCGCTCCACGATCGTGCAGAGCTGCGGCGCCACGAAATCCGGCATCTCCGCGACCTTCCTGGCGTTCGTCGCCGTCGTGGCTTTCTTCACCGCTTTGCTCTTGACGGCCTTGCCGGCCTTCAGCGCCGTGCGCGGCGCCGGCTTGACCGTGCGCCCCTTCGCCTCTTCGGCGCGGTTGGATTGCCAGACCGCGTCGGCTTTGCTCTTGGCGCTTTTCGCCAGCATGAACGGCCTTGGCGCACGGCCCTTGCCCTCGGCGATCTGCTCCATCGCGCGGCCGGAGGCGACCGACTTGTCCTCCTTAAGAATGTCGTTGTCCTTGCCTTCGCGGACGTATTCGTCGCGATGCTTGATCAGGAGCCAGTTGGTGCGCTTGCCGCCGCTGCGGTCGTTGCGCATGCGAACCAGAACCCAGCTTCCGTGCAGCTTGTCGCCATGCAGGGTGAACTTCAAATCGCCTTTCTTGAAGCCGCGCTCGGCGTCGTCCGATTCCCAGGTACCGCGGTCCCACAGCATCACGGTGCCGCCGCCATATTGCCCTTCCGGAATCGTTCCTTCGAAATCGCCATAGTCGAGCGGGTGGTCTTCCACCTCGACCGCCAGACGCTTGTCGTGCGGATCCAGCGAGGGCCCCTTGGTCACGGCCCAGGACTTGAAGACACCGTCGAACTCGAGCCTGAGATCGTAATGCAGCCGGGTCGCATCATGCTTCTGGATCACGAAGCGCCGCTGCTTCGAGCGCGCAACTGCGGTCTTGCCCGATGGCTCGGGCGTCTTCTCGAAGTCACGCTTCTTTCGATAAGTCGAGAGTTTTTGCAGCACGGCCGCTTTTCCTTTCGGGATTCAAGCCTAACACGGCCAAAGTCCCGTCCGGAACCAAAACCCTGTGCAGGGGTTGGGGTTCCAAAACGCCTTGAAAATGCTGGAGAATGCAATGGCCCCGCGCGCCTATTGGAAGGGAACGTTGAAGCTCTCGCTGGTGAGTTGCCCCGTCGTGCTTTATCCGGCGACCACGTCGGCCGAGAAGACCCGGTTTCACATGATCAACCGCGAGACCGGCAACCGGCTCAAGCAACAGATGATCGATTCCGAGACCGGCGACGTCGTCGAGAGCGACCAGAAGGGGCGCGGCTACGAGCTGCGCAAGGGCAAATATGTCGAGATCGAGCCCGAGGAGCTCGAGGCGGTCCAGATCGAGAGCAATCACACCATCGACATCGAGAGCTTCGTGCCGAGCGAGGAGATCGATCAGCGCTACCTCAACCATCCCTACTACATCGCGCCCGACGGCAAGGCCGCGATCGACGCCTTCGCAGTGATCCGCGACGCCATGAAGGACCAGGAGCGCGTGGCACTCGCCAAGATCGTGCTCACCAACCGCGAACACGTCATGGCGATCAAGCCGCTCGGCAAGGGCCTGCTCGGCACCACGCTGCGCTTCCCCTACGAGCTGCGCGACGAGGACCAGTTCTTCGACGAGATCAGGAGCCCGAAGATCAGCAAGGACATGGTCGAGCTCGCAGGCCACATCCTGCACACCAAGGCCGCGCATTTCGATCCCGGCAAGTTCAAGGACGACTACGAGACTGCGCTGAAGGCGCTGGTGAAACGCAAGGCCAGCGGCAAGAAGATTGAATTGCCCGAGCCCGAGGAGCGGCCGAGCAACGTCGTCAGCCTGATGGACGCGCTGAAGCAGAGCCTGAAGGGCGGCCGCGGCAAGAAGACCGCGGCGAAGTCGCACGCCCGGCGCAAAACCGGCCGGCGGCAGGCCGCGAAGAAGGCGCACCGCTCGACGGCGCGACAAAGAAAGGCGGGCTGATTGCTGTCGTAGGATGGGGAGAGCGACGCGAAACCCATCCTACTGGTCTGTTGGGATCAATCCCCCGCCTTCAGCCGGTAGCCGATCCCCGTTTCGGTCAGCACATATTGCGGCCGCTCGGGGTCGGCTTCGATCTTCTGGCGAAGCTGGCGAACATAGACGCGAAGATATTGCGCGTCGGTCAGCTCGTCCCACAGCTCCCGCAGAAGAAACCTGTGCGTCAGTACCTTGCCGGCATGCTGCACCAGCACGCGCAGGAGATCGTACTCCTTCGGTGACAGCTTCACCTCGCGCTCGCCGACCTTGACGATGCGGCGCACGAGATCGACCGAGAGATCGCCGGTGCGAAACACCGGGCGCTCGCCCTGGACCTGGAGCTGATGCCGCAGCGCGGCGCGCAGGCGCGCCAGGAGCTCCTCCATGCCGAACGGCTTTGTCAGATAATCGTCGGCACCGAGATCAAGCGCCTGAACCTTGCCGGCCTCGTCGCCGCGGCTCGACAGCACCACGATCGGCACGCTTTCATTGCGCGCGCGGATGGTGCGTAGCAGCTCGTGTCCCTGGACGTCGGGCAGGCCGAGATCGAGGATGATCAGCGCCGGCGCTTCGCCAAGCTTCTCCAGCGCGATCTTGCCGTTCGACGCCTCCAGGATTTCGTAGCCTTGCGTCGTCAGCCCCATCCGCAGCAATTTGCGGATTGGCGGCTCGTCGTCGATGACCAGGACCTTGATCGGGGCAGCACTCATGCGGCGGTATCCAATGCGCGGCTCTCGGCCGGAACGGGAAGACGGATGGTGAGAACAGCGCCGCTTCGGTCGCCGCGATTGGCGGCCGAGATCGTTCCGCGCATCGCCTCGACGAAGCCACGGGAGATGGCAAGGCCGAGGCCCGTGCCGGGGCGGACGTGATCGCCCTTCTGTACGCGGTAGAACTTGTCGAACACGCTCTCGAGCTCGTCGGGCGGGATGCCGGCCCCCTCGTCCGCGATCTCCAGCACCACATGATTGCTGTCGCGCCGGCTGCGGATCGAGACCGTCGTGTCGGGCGGCGAATATTTGGCGGCGTTGTCGAGCAGGTTGAACAGCACCTGCTCGAACAGCACGGCGTCCAGCTCGAGCATCGGCAGATCGGCGGCCAGCGTCAGCTCGACCTTGTGGCTGCCAAGGATCTTGGCCGCCCTCCGCAGCGCGCTGCCCACGATCTCGCCGAGATCGTGCAGCGCCGTGTTGGGCACGATGGCGCCGGATTCGAGCTTGGTCATGTCAAGCAGGTTGGCGATGAAGCGGTTGAGCCGTTCGGACTCGTCGATGACGGTCGCGAGCAGGTCGCGCTTCGCGGTGTCGGACAAGGCTCCGGCGAGGTCGCGCATGGTCGAGGCCGCACCCAGCACCGAGGCGAGCGGCGTCTTCAGGTCGTGCGAGATCGAAGTCAGCAGCGCGGAGCGCAGCCGCTCGGATTCGACGGTGCGCTTGACGCGGTCCATGTCCTCGACCAGCAGCACGCGCTCGATCGCGAGCGCGCCCTGGTCGACCAGCGCATCCAGCAGCCGGCGCTGATCCGGCGTCAGCAGCGGCCCGGAGCGGTCGTCGTCGATGCCGATCACGCCGATCGGGCCGCGCCCGGTGCGCATCGGCAGGAACAGCCGCTTTGCGCCCGGCAGCGTATCCGAGCCGCGGCCCGCCGTGCGGTCGTTGCTCCAGGCCCAGTTGGCGGCGGCAAGGTCGGCCTGATCGAGCTGGTCTTCCGGCGGGTAACCGGATTTCACCGTGAGCAGGCCGTCCTCCGGCAGCAGCAGCACGACGCGCACCTTCAGCATCAACGCGATCTGATAGGCGCTCGCCCACAAGACGTCGTCGAGCGTGGCGGTGCCCGCGAGCTTGCGGCTGAAGGCATAGAGCTGCTCGGTGGTCCTGATGCGGCCGATCGCAGTGTCGGCCTGCGTGCGCACGCGACCGGCGACGTTCGACACCACGAACGCAATCAGCATGAAAAAGAAAAAGGCCGCGACATTGGTCGGATCGGTGATGGTGAAGGTGTAGACCGGCGGCAGGAAAAAGAAATTGTAGGCCAGCGATCCCGCGATGCTCGCGAGCAGTGACGGCCACAGCCCGTAGCGCACGGCCACGGCCACCACTGCGGTGAGGAACATCAGGTCGACGTTCTCGACGCCGAAATACGGCTTGATGCCCATCGCGGCCGCAAGGCCAACCGCCATGATCCCGAGCGCCTTGAGATAGGGCAGCGGATTGAACGGCTCGGATCGCGCCGCGGTCTGCACCGCCGTCTTGGGCGCCGCCTCCGCGGTGAGTTCGTCGCCGGGGATGACGTGAACGCTGATATTGCCCGCGCGACGCACCAGATCGTGAACCACTGATCCGCGCGTCATCTCGAACCAGCGCGAGCGTGTCGACTTGCCGATCACGATCTGGGTGACGTTGTTGCCTTGTGCGAAATTGATGACGTCGTCGGCGATGCGGCGGCCGACGGCCGGGATGGTCAGCGCCTCCCCGCCAAGCGCCTCCGCGAGCCGCAACGTATCGGCGAGGCGATCTCGCTCCTCGTCGGACAATTGCAGGGAGCGCCGGTTCTCGATCGAGATTGCGGTGAACGGCGCATGCAGCCGGTCCGCCAGCCGCTTGGTGTAGCGCACGAGGCCGGCCGCGCGCGGATCCTCGCTGACGCAGACGAGGATGCGCTCGCCCGCGGCCCAGGGACCGGGAATCGCATTGGCCTGCATGTGGTTGAGCAGTTGCTCGTCGACCCGCTCGGCGGTGCGCCGCAAGGCGAGCTCACGCAATGCGGTCAGATTGCCCGGCGAGAAATAATGCTCCAGCGCGCGCTCAGCCTGCTTGGGCACATAGACCTTGCCCTCCTTCAGGCGCTGAATCAGGTCGTCGGGCGTCAGGTCGATCAGCTCGATCGCATCGGCGCGGTCGAACACGGAATCGGGCACCGTCTCACGCACCCGGACATGGGTGATCTGGGCGACGACGTCGTTGAGGCTTTCGATGTGCTGGATGTTGACGGCGGTGTAGACGTCGATGCCGTGCGAGAGCAGCTCCTCGACGTCGAGATAACGCTTGGGATGGCGGCTGCCTGCGGCGTTGGTGTGGGCGAGCTCGTCGACCAGCGCGATTTTCGGCCGGCGCGCGATCACGGCATCGAGGTCCATCTCCTCGACGATCTGGCCGCGGTAATCCAGCCTTTTGCGCGGGACCACCTCCAAACCACGCACCAGCGCCTCGGTCTCGGCGCGGCCGTGGGTTTCGACGAAGCCGATCACGACATCAATGCCGGCCTTGCGCCTGGCGTGGGCGCTTTGCAGCATCTCGTAGGTCTTGCCGACGCCGGGGGCGGCACCGACGAAGATCTTCAGCTTGCCGCTGACGCTCTCCTCCCGGCGCGCTGCTTCCAGCAGTGCCTCGGGAGACGGACGTTGTTCGGAATCGCGGCGCTCTCGGACCATCAGGGCAATATAATCATCCCCACGCCATGGGCATAGACCGCTACTTCGCCGGCGCTCGGTCGAGCGCGAGGTTCAGCGCCAAGACGTTAACGCGGGGTTCGCCGAGCAGGCCGAACAGACGACCCTGGACGTTGGCGGACACGAGCTGCTCCACCGCCTCAACCGGCATATTCCGCGCCTTCGCCACCCGCGGCACCTGGAATTGCGCGGCCTCCGGCGAGATGTCCGGGTCGAGACCGCTAGCCGACGTCGTGACCAGGTCGACCGGCACGGCAGCATTCGGATTCTCGGCCTTGAGCTTGTCCACGTCCTCCTTCAGCCGGTCGGCCAGCGCCTTGCTGGTCGGGCCGAGATTGGAGCCGCCCGAATTGGCGGCGTTGTAGGGTGCCGAAACCGTCTTGGTCGAATCGTTCGGGTCCGGCGCCAACGTCGCCGAGGGGCGGCCGTGGAAATACTTGTCCTCCTTGAACTCCTGTCCGATCAGCGCCGAGCCGATCACCTTACCGTTTCGCTCGATCAGGCTGCCTTGAGCCTGAGCCGGGAAAAGCGCACCGGCGATGGCCGTCATGGCGAGCGGATAGGCCAGCCCGGTGATGGCGGTGAGCACCAGCAAGAGGACGATGGCGGGGCGGATTTCTCTGAACATGTGTTTTCTCCGATGTCTTTCGTCAGTGCCAGGAGCGAAGCGGCGAAGCAATTGCCTCGCTTCGCTCGCAATGACGGCGTCAGGCCAGATGCAAGGCGGTGACGACGAGGTCGATCGCCTTGATGCCGATGAAGGGGATGACGATGCCACCGAGGCCGTAGACCAGGAGGTTGCGCCGGAGCAGCGCGCCGGCACCGACCGCACGATAGGCGACGCCCTTCAGGGCCAGCGGAATCAGCGCGATGATGATCAGCGCGTTGAAGATGATCGCCGACAGGATGGCGCTCTGCGGGCTCGACAGGTTCATGACGTTCAGCACGTTGAGCTGCGGGTAGAACGCCAGGAACATCGCCGGGATGATCGCGAAATATTTGGCAACGTCGTTAGCGATCGAGAAGGTCGTCAGTGCACCGCGCGTCATCAGGAGCTGCTTGCCGATCTCGACCACCTCGATCAGCTTGGTCGGGTTGGAATCGAGGTCGACCATGTTGCCGGCCTCGCGGGCGGCCTGCGTGCCCGTGTTCATGGCGACCCCGACGTCGGCCTGCGCGAGCGCCGGCGCGTCGTTGGTACCGTCGCCGCACATGGCGACGAGCTTGCCCTTGGCCTGCTCGTCACGGATCAGCTTCAGCTTGTCCTCGGGCGTCGCCTGCGCCAGGAAATCGTCAACGCCGGCTTCCGCGGCGATCGCCGCAGCCGTCATCGGGTTGTCGCCTGTAATCATGATGGTGCGGATGCCCATGCGGCGCAGCTCGGCGAAGCGCTCGCGGATGCCGCCCTTGACGATGTCCTTGAGCTGGACGACGCCGAGCAAGCGGCCATCCTTGGCGACCGCCAGCGGCGTGCCGCCGGATTTCGACACCTCGTCGGCGATGGCCTGAATCTCCCGGCCGAGCTCGGACAATGCGCCAGGCTGCATCGCCCGCGCGGTGTTGCCGGAGGCAACCGTCAGCGGCACGCCGCCGCCGATGTAGTTCAGCATCGCATCGATTGCGCCCTTGCGCACCGACGAGCCGCCGGCATCGACGCCGCTCATGCGGGTCTGCGCCGTGAACGGAATGAAGGTGGCGCCGAGCTCAGCCATGTCGCGGCCGCGGATGCCGTATTTCTCCTTCGCCAACACGACGATGGAACGGCCCTCCGGAGTCTCGTCGGCGAGCGAAGCGAGCTGTGCCGCGTCCGCCAGCTCCTGCTCGGTGACGCCGCGCACGGGGCGGAACGCCGTTGCCTGACGGTTTCCGAGGGTGATGGTACCGGTCTTGTCCAGCAGCAGCGTGTCGACGTCGCCAGCCGCCTCGACGGCGCGGCCGGACATCGCCAGCACGTTGAAGCGCACCAGGCGATCCATGCCGGCGATGCCGATGGCCGACAAGAGCGCACCGATGGTGGTCGGGATCAGCGTCACGAACAACGCAACCAGCACGATCACCGAAATCGAGCCGCCGGCATAAGCCGCGTAGCTCGGGATGGTGACGGTGGCGAACACGAAGATGATGGTGAGGCCGGCGAGCAGGATGTTGAGCGCGATCTCGTTCGGCGTCTTCGCCCGCTCGGCGCCCTCGACCAGCTTGATCATTCGATCGATGAAGGTCGAGCCCTGCGCTGCCGTGATGCGAACGCGGATCCAGTCGGACAGCACCTGTGTGCCGCCTGTCACGGCCGACCGGTCGCCGCCGGATTCGCGGATGACGGGCGCGGACTCGCCGGTGATGGCAGCCTCGTTGACGGAGGCCACACCCTCGATCACCTCGCCGTCGGACGGGATGGTGTCCCCCGCTTCGACCAGCACGATGTCGCCGACCTTCAGGCTGGTGCCCGGCACGAGATTGAACGCCTGCCCGGCACCGGTCAGGAGCTTGGCCTGGCTTTCGGTGCGGGTCTTGCGCAGCGATTCGGCCTGCGCCTTGCCGCGGCCTTCGGCCACCGCCTCGGCGAAATTGGCGAACAGCACCGTGAACCAGAGCCAGACGATGATCTGGAAGGTGAAGCCGAGATTGGCGCCGCCGGTGACGAGGTCGCGCAGAAAGATCACCGTGGTCAGCGCCGCCACGATCTCGACCACGAACATTACGGGGTTCTTGATCATCAGCCGCGGATCGAGCTTGGTGAAGGCGCCGCGGATCGCCGGCACAACGATCTTGGGGTCGAGCATCGCCGAGACGGCAGCGCGCTTTTGCGATTTCATCGTATCCATGGAGGTCACTCCAACAATCAGAACAGGTTGCCGGCGTTCATCGCCAGATGCTCGACGATCGGGCCGAGCGCCAGCGCCGGGAAGAAGGTCAGGCCGCCCATGATCAGGATCACGCCGACCACGAGGCCGACGAACAGCCCGCCGGTGGTCGGGAACGTACCCATCGACGGCGGGATCGATTTCTTTTCCGCGAGCGCGCCGGCGATCGCCATGGCCGGAACGATCATGAAGAAGCGGCCGACGAACATCGCGCTGGCGAGCGCGAGGTTGTAAAAGAAGGTGTTGCCGGTCAGGCCCGCGAAGGCCGAACCGTTGTTGCCGGTCGCGGACGTGAAGGCGTAGAGCACCTCGGTGAAGCCGTGCGGGCCCGCATTCGCCATCGAGGCGACGGCCGCCGGATAGACCACGCCGACAGCGGTCCAGCCGAGGATCATCAGCGGCAGCACCAGGATGGCGAGCATGGCCATCTTGACCTCGCGTGCCTCGATCTTCTTGCCGACATATTCCGGCGTACGGCCGACCATGAGGCCTGCGACGAAGATCGCGAGGATGACGAACAGCAGCATGCCGTACATGCCGGCGCCGACGCCGCCGACAATGATCTCGCCGAGCTCCATGTTGATCAGCGGGATCATGCCGCCAAGCGCGGTAAAGCTGTCATGCATGGCGTTGACCGCGCCGCAGGAAGCGGCCGTGGTGATCACGGCGAACAGCGAGGATGCGACGATGCCGAAGCGCACCTCCTTGCCCTCCATGTTGCCGCCGGTCAAGCCGAGTGCCTGAAGTGTGGAAGTACCATTGGCTTCCGCCCAATAGGTGACAGCGACGCCGGCCAGGAACAGCACGCCCATCACGGCGAGGATCGCCCAGCCCTGGCGCTGGTTGCCGACCATGCGGCCGAACACGTTGGTGAGCGCAGCGCCCAGCACGAAGATCGAAAGCATCTGCACGAAATTCGACAGTGCGGTCGGGTTCTCGAAGGGATGGGAGGCATTGGCATTGAAGAAGCCGCCGCCATTAGTGCCCAACATCTTGATCGCGACCTGCGAGGCCACCGGGCCGACCGCGATGGTCTGCTTGGCGCCTTCCAGCGTGGTCGCCTCGACGTAATCGCCGAGCGTCTGCGGCATGCCCTGCCAGACCAGGAACAGCGCGTAGACAATGCAGATCGGCAGCAGCACGTAGAGCGTACAGCGGGTGACGTCGACCCAGAAATTACCGACCGTGCGCATCGAGGCGCGCGAGAAGCCGCGGATCAGTGCCATCGCCAGCGCGATGCCGGTCGCCGCGGACAGGAAGTTCTGATGCGTCAGGCCGACCATCTGGGTCAGATAGGACAGTGTGCTCTCGCCGCCGTAGTTCTGCCAATTGGTGTTGGTGATGAAGGAGACCGCGGTATTGAAGGAGAGATCCTCGGCAACTGCGCCCTGCCCGGCCGGATTGAACGGCAGCACGGCCTGGAGCCGCATGACGCCGTAGATCACGAGGAAGCCGCCGACATGGAACAGCAGCATGGCGACCGTGTAGGTCAACCAATGCTGCTCGCGCCTCTCATCGACGCCGGATACCCAATAGATGCCGGCCTCGATCGGCCGCAGCACCGGCGACAGGAAGGTCCGCTCGCCGTTGAAAACGCGCGTCATGTACCAGCCGAGCGGCTTGGTCAGCGCGACGATGATGGCACAATAGAGAATGATCTGGAGCCAACCGATCATAGTCATGGCATTAACCCTTCAGACTTTGTGTCCGGCGCAGGAGCGGCAGGAGCAGTGCAAGCAGGCCGGCGACGAGCGCAGCGTCGGCCAGCAGCAATTCGAGAAGCAGCAACACGGATCAGAACCGCTCGGGCCGCAGCAGCGCGTAGGTGAGGTAGATCAGCAGACCGAACGAGACCGCACCGGCGAGCGCATAATCGAAGATCATGGTCCGCTCCCTCAAAGCCGTTCGCAGGCGTAGGTGTAGCCGATCGCAAGGGCGAAGAAGACGAAGCCCAGCATCAGCATCAAAAGATCCATCATTTGAATGCTCCTCGTTGCGCCCTGTATTTTGACGCAACCGTGCCTACGTTCCCGACCGACAGCTTGCGATAGATCAAGCGCAACGCATGTCCCGCGGCTCTGGGCCGGGACTTTTCATGGCGCTGAAGTGCCACCACCAGCATAGGTTTTCGAGATGATGGCTATGGCGAAGTTATAGGAATCTCATAAAGGGCCGAGGCTGACGGGTGGTCGGACAACGACCACGAGGCGCATCACGCCGTCGTCCTGGAGACGGCGGGAAATGGCATACCATCGCTCCCACCCCATACTTATGAAATCCTTATATCTTCCGCCCCTTCCTCATCTCGCTTTCAAATGCCGTTTTGGCCATCTTGGAAACGCCGGCCGACTGACCGACGCCAACTCCAGGAGGCCTGACATGACCATTGCTCTCAGACACTTCGATCCACCCTCACTCGGCGATCGCTTGCGCAACACGCAGGTGATGACGCGACCGTTGATGCTTGAGATGATCGACAAGGCCTGCCGGCGCTTCCCGTCGCTTGGCCAGAGCGAGCGCACGGCACGTCTCATGCGCCTGATCGAGGCCGAAGCCTGGACCGATGCGGCGCTGGCGCTGATGGAACTCGAGCTGCCGCTGTGGCGCGTTCGCCGGATCGCCTATGATGAGGGCGAATGGCACTGCGCGCTCTCGCGCGAGCGGGAATTGCCGGATTGGCTCGATGCTGCGGTCGAAGGCTGCCACGGCGATCTCGCGCTCGCCCTGCTGTCCGCGTTCGTCGAGGTCCAGGCCCTCGCCGCGGAAACGCCCCGTCCGAGCGTCCCTTCTGTTCGTCCCGTGCCGGCTCCGCTTTACGAGCCGCTCGTCTGCGAGAATTGCGGCTAGAGCCGCCCAACGGACTCACGCCTTGCCACAAGCTCCGGACATGTCGCACACACTGAGCCCGGCGCGCGCGATCACGCGCTTCGCCGTTCGCGTCGTGCTGCTCGTCGTCTTTGCCGCATTCGGCAGCGTCGGCTTTGGCCGAAGCCTCGCCGTCCTGCTCTGGATGTCGATCATCCTGTGCGCGCTCGCCGGCCTCGTCAGGCGCGAACCGCTGTTCGGCCCTGCCCTCAATCATTGGGACGAAGCGGTCGCCTTCGGCGCATTGTTCGCGCTGGTTCACATCGCCAACGATGTGGCCTGAGCTGCCGGCTTTATGACCTTCCTATGAAATCGCCGCGCAGGCGCCCTCGAAATCATATTCGCGAGAAAGGATATTGAGCACGCCGGCAGGAAAAATATGTCCCCGTGCCGGCTTCGTTCAGAAGGAAGACATCCGTGAAACTCGTCGAACCTCCCTCGTGCAGCTCGCCTTCGACCATCGTCTTCATCGGCCGGAACCGCCGCGGACAATGGATCGCTCAGGAACAGCACGGCCTCTATGGCGGCCTGTTCGTCAGCCGCGCCCAGGCGATCAAATACGCGCTGTTCGAGAACGGGCAGCATCCCGAGACCATCGTCGAGCTGCCGAGCGAGATCGAGCTCGACATGGCCAGCAGGCCCAGCGCCACCATCTCGCAACGCGCCGCCTGAATTGGCGCCTTCAGGCGAGGTACCATGTTCATTCCTCCTGCTGCCTGGTTCACCGGCTTCATCGCGGACCTGCCGACGCCGTTCGACACAGCGGACGCAGTGGACCTCAGGGCGCTCGCCGCACTGTGCGAGCGGCAGATCACGGCCGGCGCTCCCGCCGTCCTGGTCTGCGAAACGGCCGGCGAGGCGCCAACCCTTTCTCCCGCCGAACAGGAGCTCGTCATCCGCGCCGCAGTCGATGCCGCTCGCGGCCGGGTGCGGGTCATCGCGGGCGCAGTCTCCAACGCAACCAGCCACGCCATCGAATTTGCGCGGCGCGCGGAGGCAGCCGGCGCCGATGCCGTCATGCTGGTCGTGCCCGCCTACAACAAGCCGATGCAGGAGGGGATACTCGCGCATTTCCGCGCCATTGCCGGCGCGACCGGACTGCCCGTGATCCTCCACGACGTTCCGTCCCGCACGCTGCGGCCGCTGGCCGACGAGACGCTCCTGCGCCTGGCCGAGTCCCGCCAGTTCGTGGGACTGCGCGACGGCAGCGGCGACATCACGCGCCCGATGCGCCTCGCGCGGCACCTGCCGGCCGGCTTCCGCTTTCTGTCCGGCGACGATGCGACCGCCTTCGCCTACATCGCGGACGGCGGCGATGGCGCCATCTCGGAGGTCGCCAACATCGCACCGGATCTCTGCCGCACGATCTTTTCGCAAGTCAGGCAGGGCCGCCTGCAATCGGCACGCTACCTCCACAGGCGTTTGATTCCGCTGATCGGCTGTCTGTCCAGGGAGAGCCCGGCGGCGCTCAAATATGCGTTGAGCGTCCTAGGCCTGATGGTCGCCGCAACACGGCTTCCGATCGTGCCGCTGGAGGCGACCGCGCAGGGAGAGGTGATACGCGCCTTCGCCGCGATCGCCGACGAGGAGTTGATCGACGGCGTCGGGGCCTGACGCGCCGAGGCCATCCGGAGATCGCATGCCGATATCGACCGAGGATGCTCATAAGCTGCTCCGTGCCTGGCAGCTGGCGCTGCTGCGCTTTGCCGTGACGCTGGATGAGGCCGACAAGCTCAACATTGCAGCACTCGCCGCCGAGCTCGATCGTCTCGGCGGTCGGCGCAATGCCGACGAGACGGTCCACTTTTTCCGGCGAACCAGTTCCCGGATCTGCGCGGCCATCGGCGCAGACCTGCAGGACGCGGACGCAACGCTGGAATGCTTCTGCAAGCAGATCGAGGAACCGCGGCTCCGGCTCGCCTTTGCCGCGGCCGTCGGGCTGGCGCAGGCCCATTCTGCATCGTCCCAAGCCGCGCGGCCGAAGCGGAACCCCCATCTGTTCAGAGGACTGCCCGCGCGCGGATCGGCGTCTTTATGACTTTCCTATGCGGTCGCCCCGATGCCCATCTCGCAATCCTACGCAACGATGGACATCATGATCGGCAGATTGGAGCGGCCGTCTTGCCGCGCCGAGGACAAGGACTTCCACAATGTCGATCCTGACACATGGTCTTGACCAGACCTTCCGGGCCGAACCCCCGGCGCGCATCTCCGAAGCGCGCAAGGCCCAGCTCAAGCACATCGCGCTTCAGGCGGTCGGCCTGCTCGCGATGGGCAGCGTGCTCACCGCGCTGATCGCACTGAGAACCGCAATTTATGTCTGGCATCTGCCGGTCTGACCGGCGCGGCAGTCATCATGACCTTGCAGATGTGTGAGGAGGCCGCCATGGCCGCGATCGCCCTTCAAGCCGTACATCGCCTGCCGGAGCCGGGAAAGAAGGTACCCGGAATCGACACGGCAACGACACTCAATCCACTCGACCCCGATGTCGTCAGCGCCTCCATTCCCGCCTTCTTCATCGGACGTAACCGGGCCCGGCTCTGGGTCGCCCGCGAGGCGCAGGGGCGCGCCGGCGGCCTCTTCCTGTTCAAGAACTCTGCGATCGATTTCGCCAGGCGCTGGAGCGCGCCGGAACGATGCGCTCTGGTATTTCCCGCCGAGACCTTCGAGCTGGACATCGAGAACCAGGGCAACCCGGTGGTCACGCTAGCTGGGCGATGGCTGGGCCGCATGAGACAATATCTTACGCGCGAGATCACGACATGATCGAGCTCAAGATCGCCATCCTGGTCGCGTTGATGAGCGCATTGCTGCTGGGCACGCGCGTCGTCGCAAGCCCAGGCTCGGACCGCTAGCATGCCGATCCTCAAGGGAAATCTCGAGCACGTGGTCACCGTGACCATCCTGACCATGACGCTGAGCCTGATCTGGGGCGCGATCCTGACGCTCGTGATCACGCTGGTCGCGCGCGGGCTCGGAGCCTAGCTCCGCGCCTCTCTCTCGATCAGCCGCGCCAATTCCGCAGCCGTGACCTCGATCGGCCGGCCGCTGCGCTCGACGCGGGCCTGGATCAGCGCCCCCTGGAGCGCCGACGTGCAGAGCATGGCAAGCGCCTCCGCGCGAGGTTTGGTGAAGCCGTCCGCGAGAAGCTTGTCACGCAGGATCGACAGCCGCGCCGCATAGGCTTTGCGTCCGGCATCGGATACGGCGCGCTCGCGCGGCGCAAGCTCGAGCAGCACGGTCGTGATCGGACAGCCATTGCGGAAGCCCGAGCCCTGCATCCAGCCCGTCAGTAGCCTTGCGTGGGCCCGCAAGAGGTCGGCCGTCGAGCCGCATTCGTCCGCGAGCTTGGCAATCGTCGCCGCGACGCGGCGGCCGGCCTCCTCCACAGCCGCCACGGCGATCGAGGATTTCCCATCCGGAAAGTAGTGGTAGAGCGATCCCTTCGGCGCACCGCTGACATCGACGATGTCGTTCAGCCCGGTCCGGCCATATCCCTGGCGGCGGAACAGCGTTACCGCGGCATTGATGATGGGCTGACGGTGTTTGGGCACGGCCGGCATGACGCTCTCTCCTTCGTGCAGAATTATATTGATTGGCCTACATCAGCTTCCGACAGTCAAGCCTGGCCCATGACAGGAGAGGCAAATGGCAACGGCAGTGAGCTTTGAGGTGAACGACGGCGTCGCGCAGATCGGGCTCGACGACGGCAAGGTCAACGTGATGTCAACCAGGATGCTGACCGAGATCGGCGCGGCCTTCGACCGGGCCGAGGCGGAAGCCGAGGTCGTGGTGTTGCGCTCCGCACGGCCCGGCATCTTCTCCGCCGGCTTCGATCTCAAGGTGTTCGCCTCGGGCGATGCCGCCGGGAGCCTCGAGATGGTCCGTGCCGGCGCCGAGCTCGCCTTGCGCTTGATGTCGTTTCCGCATCCGACGATCGGCGTGATGGAAGGCCACGCCTTTCCGATGGGAACGTTCCTGCTGCTCGCCTGCGACGTCAGGCTGGGCGTGCGCGGGCCGCATCGGATGGGGTTGAACGAGGTCGCGATCGGCATCGCGCCGCCGAGCTTTGCCATCGAGCTCGCGCGCAGCCGCGTTCATCCGGCCTGGCTCAGCCGCACGGCCACGCTCGGCGAGATGTACGAGCCCGAGGAGGCGCTGACCGCCGGCTTCCTCGATCGCGTAGTTACGCCGGACGCCATCGACAGCGCCCTTGCGGAGACCATCGTCGCGCTGCGCGCCATCCACAAGCCCTCGCATGCCACTGCCAAGCAGCGCCTGCGTCAGCCGGCGATGGACGCGATGCGCGCTGCGATCGACCGTGAGTTGACCATGGCTGCCTATACCGCTAGCAGCCGAGCCCGCAGCGCGGTAACGATGCCGGTCTGAGGCCACCTGCCCCGCGGAAAAAGCCCGGCCGATCTGGCGCAATTCCAGGGAACCGTGTAGAGCGGTTTCATGAGCACCAGCCACGTCAACGTCGTCGCCCACCCCCTGGTCCAGCACAAGCTCTCCCTGATGCGGGAGAAGGATCGCTCGACCAAGAGCTTTCGCGAAATCCTGAACGAGATCGGGATGCTGCTGGGCTACGAGGTGACGCGCGACCTGCCGCTGGAGCTGGTCGAGATCGAGACGCCGATCGCGCCGATGCAGGCGCCGAAGATCGCCGGCAAGAAGCTCACGCTGGCCCCGATCCTGCGCGCCGGCGTCGGCTTCCTCGACGGCATGCTCGCCTTGATGCCTTCGGCGCGCATCGCCCATATCGGGCTCTACCGCGATCCCGAGACATTGCAGGCCGTGGAATATTACTTCAAGGCGCCGCAGGACCTGTCCGACCGCACCGTGATCCTGATGGACCCGATGCTGGCGACCGGCAACTCGGCCTGCGCCGGCGCCTCCCTGCTCAAGGCCCGCGGCGCCCGCGATATCCGCTTCGTGTGCCTTCTGGCTGCGCCCGAGGGCATCGGCCAGTTCCAGGGCGAGCATCCCGACGTGCCGATCTGGACCGCCGCGATCGACGAGCGGCTCAACGACCACGGCTACATCGTGCCGGGCCTGGGCGACGCCGGCGACCGGATGTTCGGCACCAAGTAGACAGGTTTGCACGATCGGGTTAGTTCGGTTGCCATGAGTGCCAACGCGTCTTCGCTGCAATCGCTGATCAGGTCAGAGCCCGCCGCCGATCCCGCCTTCATATTCGACGGCACGCCGGTGTCGCGCGCCGAATTCGCAGCCAGGATCGAGCAGACCGCGGCCTGGCTTGCGGCGCAGGACATCGGCAAGGGCGACGTGGTCGCGGTCTGGCTGGTCAACCGGATCGAATGGCTCACGCTGCTGTTCGCCGCCGCCCGCTGTGGTGCGACTGTCGCCGCCGTCAATACACGCTACCGCAGCGCGGAAGTCGCGCACCTGCTTCGATTGTCCGGCGCCCGGCTCATGGTGGTCGAGGCTGCATTCCGTTCGATCGATTTTGCCGCGATCCTCGCCGACCTCACCAAGGACGAAGTCCCCGCGCTGCAGAAGCTTGCGGTGGTCGGGGCCGACGCGATCCCGGCACATTGGCCCTGCGTCCGCTTCGATGCTTTTGAAACGCCCTATCCGCCGGCGCCGCAAGCGCAGGATGACGTGGATCTGCCGGTGCTGCTCTACACGACATCGGGCACCACCAAGGGGCCGAAGCTCGTCGCGCATTCGCAGCGGACGCTGGCGGGCCACGCTGCTTCTGTCGCCAAGGCGCTTGGGCTCGATCCGCGGCGTCATTCGCTGCTGGCGATGCTGCCGTTCTGCGGCACGTTCGGCATGACGAGCCTGCTCGGCTTCGTCGCTGCCGGCGCAGCCATCCACGTGCTCGACGCTTTCGAGGCGGCGCCGGCGCTGAAGATCCTCCGCGAGCACAAGATCACCCACTCGTTCGGCTCGGACGAGATGTTTCGCCGCATCCTCGCCCTCACCGATGCGCCCCAGCCGTTTCCACATCTCGAACTCTGCGGCTTCGCCGCGTTCCAGCCCGGCTGGCGTGAGCTGGCCGCGGAGGCCGAGGCGCGCGGCCTTCCGCTGTTCGGCCTCTACGGGTCGAGCGAGGTTCAGGCCCTGTTCTCGATCGCACGCACCAGCGACGCCTTCTCCGGCCGCATCGAGGGCGGCGGCTGGCCGATGTCACCCGACGCAAAGGTGCGCGTGCGCGACACCGAGACCGGCGAGCTGGCAACAGAAGGCGTCTCCGGCGAGATCGAGATCAGCGCGCCGTCACGCTTCCTCGGCTATTTCAACAATCCCGACGCGACGCGCGAGGCGATCACCGCGGACGGCTTCTTCCGCACCGGCGACCTCGGTCGTCTCCGCGGCGACGGCTCCTTCGTCTACGAGACCCGCGCGGGCGATGCCATGCGGCTCGGCGGCTTCCTCGTCGCGCCGGGCGAGATCGAGGACGAGCTCAAATCCCTTGCCGGCGTCGCCGACGCCCAGGTGGTTGCGGTGGACCTGCAGGGCCAGGCGCGCTGCGCCGCTTTCGTGATCCCGACCACGGAGCCGCCGATGCAGGAGAAGCTGACCGCGCATCTGCGCGAGCGGCTCGCCGGCTACAAGGTTCCGGCACGGATCTATCTCGTGGACGCCTTTCCCGTCACCGACAGCGCCAACGGCGTGAAGATCCAGCGCGCCCGGCTGCGCGCCATGGCGATGGAGCGGATCGCCGCGGAATAGCCCGATCTATTTCAGGTAGCTCGCGAGATTGATGCTCAGGATCTTGGCGAGCGCCGAATAGGACGCGGTGAGCTGCGCCTGGTAGGTCGACAGCTGTGCCGTGATGGCGGCGACATCGACGCCGGTGAGATCGTTCGACAGCGTCTCGGCATAGCTCTTGTAGTCGGTCTGGCGGGCGCTCGCCGTCTCGATCGAGGACGCCGCGTTCGAGAGCTTCGCCTGCACCGCCGCGGTGTCGTCGAGCGCCGTACCGGCGAGATCGAGCGCGCTTGAAATGTCAGACGACGACAGCGAGGTGCTGTTGGCGACGAACTTCAGGACACGCATCACCTCCTCGAACGCCGAATTGTCGGCGGTGACGCCGTACGACACGGTCTGGTCAGCGGCAACGCGCACCGAGGCAATCTCGTCGTCGCTCCGGTAATAGCTGGTGTCGCTCGTTGTCGTGGACCCCGTTCCCGATGCGAAGCTCGTGAGATCGACCGGTGCCGTCTCGGTCTTGCCGCCCGCGAACACGTACTGGCCGTCATATTGGGTGTTCATCAGCGAGCCCATCTCCTGCAGCATCTGCTGGGCCGTGGTGATCACCGAATTGGTCTCGGTCGAGCTGCCGGTGGAAGCTGCGCTGAGCTGGGACCGGAGCTGGGTGAGAATGTCGGTCATCGAGCCGATCGCCGAATACATCACCTGGATCTTGCTGTCGGCGAGCGTCGCGGCGTCGACATAGGATTGCGCACGCGTCACGGAGACCTGGAGGTTGACGACATGCTGCGCGTCCGAGCCATAGCCGCCGAAATCGGTCGAGACCACGCCCGTCGATTCCTGGATCTGCTTGTTGGCCATCACCGACTCCACGCGCATCGCGTCGGCGATCATCCTGTTCGACTGTGCGAAGGTGGCGACCCGCATCGCGACCATGAGCGTGCCCCGCTTGTTACGACTGAACGGCGGACAGCAGCGCCGAATACATGGTGTTGATGGCCTGGATCAGCGCGGACGCCGCGGTGTATTTGTTCTGAAGCGTGCTGAGCTTGGCGGATTCCTCGTCGAGGTTGACACCGGACTGCGACGACAGCGAATTCGCATAGGTCGACTGCGCGGTTTCCTTCGCGGTGTAGGTGGTCGACGCCTGCGACGCCTTGCTGGCGACATCGGACACGATGGCCGAGGCATAGTCGGCCAGCGAGCCGGTCGTCGCCGCCAACCCTCCGGTGGACGCAAAGGTCCTGGACATCGTCAGCGCATCATAGAAGGCGTTGACCACGCTGGCCGAGCCCGACGACAGCACGCTGCTGCCGACGGTCAAGGTCGACGAGGAATCCAGCGTCGCGAGCTGGATCTCGTTGGTCCCGGACAGGATCTTGCTGTTGACCGCGATATCCGCCGCGCTGGTTCCGGTCACGAGGTCGTTGAGGCCGAAATACTCCGAAAACCCTTCGCTTGATGCGCCGACCGAGCTCGTCATCTCGTTGATGGCAACGCCGTTGCCCGAGCCGGTCGCCGTAATCGAAAGATGGCCGTCCGCATCGACCGACGCCGACAATCCGGAAATGCCGTTGATGGCGGTGACGAGGTCTCCGACGGTGGAATAGGACGAGAGGTCGAGATCGCTGTACGAGACCAGGTTGCCGCTCTGGTCGGTGACGGCAAGGCGCACCGTGCCGGAGGCGGACAGTGCCGTGCCGCTCGTGACGCTGGTCGTGCCGGTCAGGCTCGTCGGCGCCGGCACCGCGGAGGCGCTGTTCGAGACGCTGTTCATCGCCGACGCGAGCTGCTGGGCGAGCTGATCGAGCTGGGACTGCGCGTTCGGCAGCGTCTCGTCGCGCAGCGTGATGAGCGCGCCGATGTCTCCCCCTGTTATCTGCGAGGTGATGTCGACACCGTTCACCGTAATCGCGCTGAAGCCGCTCGACGAGGAACCGGCGGTGTAGGTGGTCGATGCCGTCACATTGGACGCGGCCGTATAGCTGATCGTATGCGCGGAGCTGTCGACCAGCGCCTGGCCGGACCTGGTGTAGATCTGGATGTCGCCGTTCGACGCCGTGAAGTAGTTGATGTTCATCTTCGAGGCGAGGTCCTGGAGCGCGGTGTTGCGCTGGTCCTCGAGATCCGCGGTCGACTGGCCGGTTGCCGCCGTCTGCTTGATCTGGTCGTTCAGATCCGCGATCTGCTGCAGGTCGGTATTGACGTCGTCGATCGCGGACGCGATGTCCTGGTCGGCGTCGGCGCGGAGCTTCTGGATGCTGCTCGACGTCTCCCGCAACTGGCTCGCGACGTCGTCGAGCGCGCTGACGACGTTGGATTGCAGCGAGGCGCTACTGGGCGTGCTCGCGAGCGAGGACAGCGCGGATTCCAGCGAGGCGATGCTGTTGGCGAGCGAGGTCCCGGTCGACGACGAATCGGTACTGCTGGTCGAGCCGTACAGCTTTCCGAGCGATGTCAGGTATGTATTCGTGGTATCGGCGGATCCGAGATCGGATGTCGCCGAGATCAGCGATTTCAGCAGGAGCTTGTCCACCGTCGAGGTGATGCCCGTCACCGTGACGCCGGTGCCGACGCCATTGGTGACGCTGCTCGACTGGTTCGCGGTCTTTGCGGTGTAGCCCGTCGTGTCGGCGTTCGAGATGTTCGACGACGTCACGCTGATCTGCACGGACGTGGCCGACAGCCCGCTGAAGGCGATCGATCGTGCGATATCGAGTGACACGGCGGACTCCTTTCGCGCAGGCTCAGGCGCTGCGGCTGGTGCCGCTGGACACGGCGCGCGCGGCGAGACGGCCGGAGGCGCCATAGGGCGACACCGCGGCGATCTGCTCGCGGATCGCCTGCATCACCGCTTCGATCCGGCGGTTGCTGGCCTCGATCGCCGCGCGCAAGCGCACCAGATTCTCGTCCATGGCGCCGCGCAGCTTCAGGATCCGCTCCAGCAGCTGCTCGCGCAGCATCCGGTCCCGCACGGTCAGGCTGGTCGTGCCTGCCGCACATTCGGCGACGGTCCGCTCGAAGATCTCCGCCAGCCGGTTCTTCTCGTCGACCTGCTTCAGCCGCGAGGCCGGCAGACCCTTGGCTAGCTCGGCATTCTCCTCGGCAACCAGCGCGGTCAGCGTGTCGATCAACGTGATCAACGACTTGATCCGGACGTCGCCATTCGCGGGATTGGTCATCGTGGCCTGGGCTGCACTCATTGTTCTCGCCTTCTTCTAATGCTGCGGTTTGCCGCGACCGACTTGCGAATTGCGCAGATAAGCGCCGATCGCGGTGGTTCTGGCGGTGGCCTGCTTCATCTGTCCTTCGATCTCCCCACATTCGCGCAGGAGGCCGCGCCGGGTCGTCTCGAGGTCATCGAGCATCGCGAGCAATTGGTTGCGATCGGTCGCCTTGACGGCCCCGGCCCGCGCCAACAGCCGCCGCAGCCGGCGCAGAAGCGCCTCCCCGGCTGCGTTCGCCCCTTCACCAGGCATCGCTCACCTCATCGCCGAGATCAGGGTGTCGTACATCTTGTTGACGGTGGAGATGACCTGGGACGCGGCGGAATAGGCCTGCTGCGCCGAGATCATGCTCGAGAACTGGCTGGAGGTGTCGGTGGTCGATGATTCCAGTTCGCTGCCGTAGATCGTCCCCGCGCCGTTTTCGCCGGAGCCCTGCAAGGCGGCATTCCCCGATGCAACAGTCGCCGAATAGAGGCCGTTGCTGGACGCGGAGAGCCCGTTGGGATCGGCGAAGGTCGCGACCGCGATCTTGTAGATCGCAATGGTCTCGCCGTTGGAATAGGTCGCGTTGACGAGGCCGTCATCGCCGATCGAGACACTCGACAGCTTGCCGTAGGAGAGGCCGTCCGAATCGATGCTGGTGACGTTGACATCGGGCGTCGTCTCGCCGGAGGCGTACTGGGTCAGGCCGTCGGTGCCGCCGACCGTGCCGAGGTCCATGGTGATGGTGCTGTCCGCGGCGCCGTCGGTCCAGCCCGTGACCGAGACGGTCGCCGGGTCCGGGCTGGTGCTCGCCAGCGAGCCATCGCTGTTGAAAGTGATGTCGATCGTCCCCGACGCCGTGCCTGTCGCGGTCGTGGTGTCCGATGACGAGGTTGGATTGGCGAAGCTCGCGCTCCAGGTATTGGTGCCGGTCTTGGTCCAGGTGATCTGCATCGTGTTCGCCGCACCGAGCGAATCGTAGGCCGTCATCGAGCTGGTGAAGGTGTCGCCGGTGGCAGCGTCCGACGGCAGGTTGGCCGCGATCGTGGTCTTGGTGGTGGCGCTGCCGCTGGTCGAGGCGATCTGGGTATTGATGGCCGACAGATTGCTGGCAGATTCACTGCCGACGACATTGCCGTCGGCGTCGGTGCGCCAGCCCTCGAGATAGCTTCCGTCGTTCTCGAGATAGCCCGCGTTGTTGATCGTGAAGGCGCCGTTGCGGGTGTAGGACGTGACGCCGCCGGACGTGGCGCTGGTCACCACGAAGAAGCCCGTGCCCTGGATCGCGACGTCGGTGGCGTTGGACGTGGTGGCGAGGAGGCCTTGCTGAGTGATGTTGGCGCGGCCCGAGACGGTGACGCCGCCGGAGGCATAAGTCGTCGAGTTGCTCGATGCGGTCACCAGCGCATCGAACATCGCCGACGTCGTCTTGTAGCCCGTCGTATCGGAGTTGGCGATGTTGTCGCTGATCATCGACAGAGACGTGCTCTGGGCGCTGAGCGCCGAGATCGCCGAGGACAATGCACCGGTAAGACTCATGATGAAACTCCGAGGAAATCAGAACGTGAGATCAGGACGTGACGCCGATGATGTTGGCGGCGCTGACGGAGACGCCGTTCACCGTGAGCGAGGGCGTGGAGGTCGATGTGTCGATGCCGGTCACCGTGCCGGTGACTGTCGTGTAGTTGAGCACCGAGTTGCCGGCGGAGTCGGTCGCGGTCACCGAGATGGTGTACTTGCCGCCGTCGGAGAGCTGGTTGCCGCTGGAATCCTTGCCGTCCCAGGTGAAGCTGTTGGAGCCGGAATTCCCCGTGCCGGTGCCGGTGTAGACGACGTTGCCCGAGGAGTCCGAGATGCTGATCGTGACGTCCGACGCGGCCGAGGACAGCGAGTAGCCGAAGGTGGCCGAGCCGTTGCTCAGGGTCGCCGTGTCGGTCTTCGCCTCGACGGTGTGGCCGATATAGTTCACCGAGTTGAGCGTCACGAGGCTCGAGAACGAGCTCGCCAGCGACGACATGTTGGAGTTGATCGACTGCTGCTGGGTGAAGTTGGCGTAGGAGGTGAGCTGATTGATGAAGTCGGTGGTCGAGGTCGCGTTCAGCGGATCCTGGTTCTGAAGCTCGCTGACCAGCAGGCTGAGGAAGTCGCTCGAGGTCAGCGACGACGAGGACGACGCACTCGACGACGACGATGTCGTGGTGGTCGCGGTTGTTGCAGAACTCACGGCGGAAACGGTCATCAGAAACTCCGGCTTTCTCGCGCTGCCGGCAACCAGGTGCTGGTCGGGGCGCTTGAAATCTGTGTGCTGATGAAACGGGTGGGCGCGCGGATTCAGGCGGCGATTCGCGCGCGCAAAAACGGCTTTCGACACGGCAAAATCTGCCGCATGCGCGCGTTAGAGGAGCGGCGATATCGGGCTAGATGTTGCGACGACGGCGCCCTCCTGCCGCCACGGCGGGGCAGTGGCATGCGCGATCAGTTTTTGAGGCACGCGTGCTTCCACGTCGTCATGGCCGGGCTCGTCTCGGCCATCCACGCCGCCACGAACGTGATGCCCGTGACAAGCCCGGGCATGACGATCTCACGTAATGTTGGGTATCGGCAAAGAGCCGCTCAGCTCCCCGCCGTCTCGCCTTCGGTGCGGGGCTCGGCGGCGTCGCTCTTCATCCTGGCCGCGGCGGCGACGATGCGATCGGCGAGACCCGCGGGGGCGCGGACCGGCGGCGCCGCGAGCGCTTGGCGCAAGGTACGCGCCTCCTCGAGCAGGGCCTGTGCTGCGGGCGAGCGCGCCAGCAGCTGTTCGGCGGGCACGCGCTGGTCGTCGGGCCAGAGCGAGAGATCCTCGCCCAGCCGGTCGATCAGTTCCTCAAACTCGGTGACGTCCATCGTCCGCCGGTCCCGCCTTGGTCCGGCCCGTCATAAAGCATTGCGCGCGCGCCGGAAACCGGTTTCAGCCCGGCTTTGGCGCCAAAGCGGCCCGCAGCACTACGGAAAGCTTGGAATTGGGAGGCCGGCGTCGTCAGTCGCCCTCCCGCATGGGGGAGAAATCGCCGCCTCAGCCCCTGCGTGCCGAATCGACCGGGGCTACGCCCGCGCCCCGCGACGTTGCATCGACGAACTCCCAGGCCTCTCGAAGCTCGGAGAGCCCGGCGATGATGCGCGCGAAACTCGCGCGCGCATGCGGGCGGCCGAACGCCTTGAGGCTTGCCAAGATCATCGCATTGTAGGTCTGGAACACCTGTTCCGCGACCGCTCCCCCCTTGGCGAAATCGAGATTGTGGCTGAGGCCGCGCAGGATCGCGGTCGCCCGCATCAGGTGCTCGTGCCCCTCCTCGAAGCGGCGCGCCTCCTGCGCAGCCAGCGACTTCTGGAGAAAGGTGATCGCGCCGCCGAGCAGCATCGAGATCGCCTTGAGCGGCGGCACGCTCGTTGCCGCGCCCCGATAGGCCTGATTGGCCATGTACGCCATCTGGTTATGCATCATCGATCACTCTGTTTCACTCGATCAATCGCTCGAGGAGCTGCTCAGCAGCGCCTTGAGATAAGTCAGCGTGCTATTGGCGCTCTCGATCGCCGCCTGATATTTGGCGTATTGGGTCTGGAGCTGCGACTGCAGCGTCGCAGCCGCGCTGTTGATGTCGTCGACCTTCTGCTGAAGGTCGTCGTCGCGCGTGGTCAGATTGGTGATCAGCGTCTGCAGCACGCCGGTCGACGAGGAATAGTTCTTCGCGATCTGGTAGAGCTGCGTCGCGATGCCCGAGGTCGACGTCACCGTGATCGACTGCGAGGTCGATCCGCTATAGGTGAAGGCCATGCCGGCATAGATCGAGCCGGAGGCACCGATGATCGTGGTGCCGCTGACCGTGAACAACGTCGAATCGCCGCCGACCGACGCCGAGGTGAGATTGCCGTCGGAATCGACCGCCAGGTCCAGGGTGAAGGATTGCGGCGACGTGCCCGTGTTGACGACGCTGAGCTGGCTCGACGACGTCGTGGTCTGGGCCGACAACAGCTTGGTCACGCCGCTCAGATTCGTGCTCAGAACGTCCGACAGCGTCGAGGTGTCGAGCTCGAGCTCGTTGCTCTCGTTGAACGACAGGCCAAGATCGGCCATGGTCATGCCGCCGACGGTGCTGTTCAGGGCATTCTGAAGCGCATCCATGATGTTGCGCATCGTTCCATCGCCGAACAGCACCGCGCTGGAATCCGCGGTGCCGTCGGTCGCAGTCGCCTGCTGAGCGACGACTTCGTCGCGAAAGGCGTTGTAATTGGTGACGAACGTCTCCAGAGCCGACTGGATCTGGCTGGTGTCGGTCTCGATGCTGATGTTCAGCGATGTTCCGTCCGGCGTCGCCTGGAGCAAGCTGAAGGTGACGCCGGTGAGGACGTCGGAGATGTCGTTGGTATCGCGGGTCATGGAGATGCCGTCGAGCGTGAATTCGGCCGACTGCGCCTCCTGGATGACGTTGGTGAAGCTCCCCGAGCTGTCGGTCACGCCGAGCTCGGTCATGATATCGTCGCCGGACGTGCTGGAATAGCTGATGTCCGCGGCATCCTCGGTGCCGGTCAAAACCAACCGGTACGACGTGCTGGACACCTGCACGATGGAGGCCTGGACGTTGGTCGTCGAGGTCTGCGCGTTGATGGCGTCGGCGACGTCCTGCAGCGACATCGTGCTGGTCACCGTGATGTCGGCCGCCGTGCCGCCGTCGAGCCCGATCGAGAATGTGCCGGAATAGCCGAGCTCGTCGGTCTGGCTCGATTGCGAGGTGCCGGCCACCTTATGCGCGGTGGCGAGCTGGCTGATCGTCAGCGTGTGGTCGCCCGTCGCCGCCCCGCTCTTGATCGTCATCGAGAGCGCCGAGGAGGCGCTGACGTCGCCGGTCGAGCTGATGCTCGCGGCGCGCGTGGCAAATGCGCTGGTCGAGAGCGAGTTGACCACTGCGGTCGACAGCGATGCCAATCCCGAATACAGCGTCTTCAGATCGCTCTGCAGCGTCTGATAGGCCGAGATCTTGGCCTCATTGTTCGTGATCGTGGTCGAGATCGTATCCGCCTGCGCGGTCTTGGCGTCGACGGCGGCCTGGATCAGCGCCGACCAGTCGATGCTGCTCGAATTGGTCGTCCCGCTCGTGGTGACGGAGACCCCCGAACTTGTGCTGCTGGTGGAGCTGACGCTGGTCACTTTGCCTGGCTGTCCCTGGTAGGAGGCGGGCCGGCATCATGCCGGCCCGCTTGTATCGTCATCAGCCCAGCAGCTTGAGCAGGTACTGCGGCATCTGGTTCGCCGCGGCGAGCGCCGACACGGCGGCCTGGGTCTTCACTTCCGCCGAGGACAGCTTCGACTGCTCGGCCGCGATGTCGACGTCCTTGATCGCCGAGTTGGCCGATTGCAGGTTCTGGGTCTGGGTCGAGATCGAGTCCGCGCTGAAGTTGAACCGGGATTCCTGGGCGCCGATGCTGGCGCGGGCGGCCGAGACGGTGTCGATCGCCGTGTCCAGCGCTGTCAGTGCCGAGGTCGCGTCCGACAGCGTGCTGACGTCAAGCGAGGAGACGCCGAGCGACGAGGCCGTCAGGCTCGTGAGCGTGATGGTGATGGTGTCAGACCCCGAGGAGCCGACCAGGACGGAGACGCCCGAGGCGAACACGCTGGAGCCGTCGAGCAGGCTCTGGCTGGAATAGCGGGTGCCGGAGGCGATCGAATCGATTTCGCTCGTGAGCTGCGTGAATTCCGAGTTGATGTAGGCGCGGCTGGAGTCGGTGGTGGTGCCCGAGGCGGACTCGGAAGCCAGCGACTTCATTCGGGCGAGGATGTCGGAAATGTTCGAGGCGCCGCCATCAGCGGTCTGCAGGATCGCGGTGGCCTGCGAGGCATTGGTCGCGGCCTGCTGCAGCGTGGTGACGTCCGAGGAGATGCGGGTTGAGATCGCAAGCCCGGCGGCGTCGTCGGACGCCGAGGTGATGCGCGAGCCGCTCGACAGCTTGGAGAGCGACGAGGTTTCCTGCGAGGAGTTGATGTTGAGATAACGCACCGCAGCGTTGGCGGCGGTATTGGTGTTGATTGCGGGCATTGGAAGCTCCTGTGCTGATGGGCATGGCGTGCCGCATCGTTGAAACCGACTTACGACGACGCGGACCGCAGCCCCGTCCGTTCGCTCAAACGGCGGAGTGCAAGGAGATCAGGCGCGAAAACTTTCGCGAGGGGAATTTTATGGTTAGCAATCGGTAAACGCGGTGCGGATGTCGCGCTCGTGCTTGCGCAGGAGCTGACGCAGTTGCTGGCGCCCGCGCTTGAGCAGTGACTCGACGGCGGCCACCGTCGTGTCCATCACCTCGGCGATCTCGCCGTTGCTCATGTTCTCGTGATACGAGAAGATCACCGCGATGCGCTGCTGCTCCGGCAGACGCTGCATCGCGATCTCGAGCATGCCGTTCAATTCGTTGCGCTCGATGAGCTCGACCGCGCCGGGCTGGCCGTCCGCGACTTCGGGCACCGTCTCGACATTCTCGGTCCGCGGCTTGCGGCGCAGATCGATGCAGCGATTGGAGATGACGCGATAGAGCCAGGTCGAGAACTTGGCGCGGCCGTGCTGCCAGCGCCCGCGATGGCTCCAGATCTTGAGCATGGTGTCCTGCACCACGTCCTCGGCATCGGCGGCATTGCCGACGATGCGCAGCGCGATGGCGTAGGCACGGTCGATGTGACGCTCGACCAACATGCGGAAGGCAGCCTCGTCGCCGGTTGCGAGCCTGTCGAGGAGCTCACTGTCCTCGTCGTAAACGACATCGGCCGTGACGGGCGCGCTGTCCGGCGCGAGCGGCACCGAAGGCATCACCGGCACGATCGCATCGGCCGGCATGGTTGTCGTGATCTCGGCCTCGGCGGGAGCCCAGACATCAGCAGCGTAACTCATCCCGCAACCTCCAACCCGCAATGCCGGCGGCGCACATGCCACACGGCTTCCAGGCGTTGAACGCGGGGCCAAAACAATCCAGGCGGATAATTTTTGTTGTTTTTCAAGATGTTATCCGGAATCTTTTGCCGAGCATCGGGCAATAATTGCCGACCGCGCGATCGTCTCGCGCATCAAGTCTGCAATCGTCACATCGTCTCGCGCCATGGCGGATCATTCATCCTGAACAGATGCAGCGGGAAGAAAACGCTGAAGTTACGCGGCACTAGGTGATCAAACGCGACGCGCGCCTTGCGCATCAAGAAGCGATTGTTTCCGAGTGTGAATGAACGCCAGACGACTTTCGCACTCGGCAATTTTTTCCGAATCACCTTTTTCGAACCTAGCGATTTTTTTGAATCTGTCAGTCGCGACGAACACGATTTTGAATCGTGCGTGAATTTTTTTCGCACGCGTGGCGCCTGACTCCGCGTCTGTGCACGTTAATCACGTTGGTGGACGGGGAATTGCCGCATGAAGATCGCAACGGCCAGCGCGGAGCGCGGCGCGCAAATTGTTTCTGCTTGGTCGTTCGATGTTTTCGATACATTTCTGCTGCGCGCATGCACGACGGCAGATGGCGTATTTGAAAGGACTTACGAGCTATCGGGCATTTCACGATCTTGTCCGAATGTTTCCGCGAGTTTCGTTCAGCATCGCATCCAGGCCGAATCGCGTGCGCGTCGGACCGCAAAGGAGAAGCGCGGCGCGAGCGAAGTGCATATCGACGAGATCTATTCCTTTTTTCCGTTCAGGCTGTTCGGCCTTTCACCAAGAGACATGAACGACCTCGTCGAATCAGAATTTGCCGCCGAGATCGAGCTCTGCCGCGCCAACCCGGACATGATCAGGCAATATCTGGACATGAAGTGCGCCGGCCATCGCGTCGGATTCATCTCGGACACCTATTGGGACACTGGCCGGCTGGCGCGCCTGCTGCGCGCTTGCCATCCCGGGCTGGACTGGGACTTCCTCTACGCGTCCTGTGACCACGGCAGCAGCAAGAGCGAGACCTTGTTCGCCACCTATCTCGCCGAACAGGGCATCGACGCCGACGCCTCCTTTCACGTCGGCGACAATGACAAGGCCGACATCAGGGGCGCGAAGCGTCACGGCATTCATCCCCGCTATTATCCGCAGGCAACCGCGCAGCTCGCCTCGAAGTTTCAGCGTGAGACGGCCCTGTTCGAGCTGCTGTGCACAGGCGCGCCGTCGCGACTCGATCATGGCGGGCGAACGCTGCGGCGTATGGTCGCCGCACGCAACGCCGAGAGGTCGCCAGCTTTTCACCTCGGGATGACCGTGCTCGGCCCAGTCATGACCGCATTCGACGCCTTCATCACGCGGCGCTGCGCGGAGGTCGCCGAGCCCGGCCGGCAGGTCGCGCTCGGCTTTCTCGGCCGCGACGGCTTTCTGCCACACCGGATCTGGCAGGGCCTTCATGGCAACTCGTCGGCCTATCTCGAGATCAACCGCCGCGTCGGCCTGATCGCCTCCGCCGACACGATCCAGCCGCTCATCGATCTCTTCAGCAAGGTGTTCAAGATCGACGCGCCGACCTTCCACGACATGATGAAGATGATGCCGCCAAAGGTCGCGACGTTCTTTGCCGGCTGTCCCGGCGGCATCGCCTCCGGCGAAGACCTCGCCGAGGCGCTTCCGAAACTGATCGATCCCGCCGAGATCGTCACGCTCGCGGCAGGCTTGCGCGCGCGCTTGCTCGCCTATCTGCGTCAGGCTATCCCCGGCTTTGACGACTGCACCGATCTCGTACTGGCCGATCTCGGCTATTCCGGCAGCGTGCAGAAGGCGCTGCGTCGCATCTTCGACCTCGAAGGCATCAAGATCCGCCTCCACGGCGCCTATCTGATGTCGCTCGACGATGCCTTCGACGATGTCGCCGAGGACGACAGCGCGGCGGGCTTCATTTCCGACCTCGTGGTCACCCCGCACGTCAAGCGCATGATGATCCGCAATATCGCACTGCTGGAGCAGATCTGCTGCTCCGCCGACGGCTCGGTGCGCGACTATGACGGCGACAAGGTGCTGCGCGAGATCAACCCGCGCCCCGAGAGCCAGATCGTGCTGGCCGCCGAGATCCAGGCCGGCGCCCTCGCCTTTGCAGGATCCGCCGGAGAGGTCGCGCTCGACTTCCGCTTGAGCCCTTATGCTGCAGACGACGTCGCCGCACGCTGGTGCGCGGCGACATTGGCGCGTCTTCTGCTGCTGCCCGACGACGACGAGCTGATGCTGCTCGGCGATTTGAGGCATGATGTCAATCTCGGCACCCATGCGCTGGCCCCGATGATCGACAGCGGCTTCATGCGCCGCCAGATCACCGCCCGCGGCCTCTCCGCCGCCTGCACCGCCACGGCGCCGCCGATGTGGCTGGCAGGCTGTTTTGCGCGCCTCTCGCCGTCCCACGCCTATCTGTATGCGCTGTTCGGCGCCAACCGCCTGCCCGCCGACGTCTTCGAGGAAAGCCCCTGCATTTCGGTTCAGATCGGCCTGTTTCGCGGAAATGGCGAGGCGACGCTGGAAGCGGTCACCGTTCATCGCACCGGCCTCGGTGAGCTGCGCGTGCGCATTCCCCTCTCGCGCGCCATGGGCATCGCCATGATCGCGCTGCCGCTGGGGAAATTCGCTCCCGAAGGCCTGCTGCACGGCGTGACCATCCAGTCCGCCGACGAGGTTCGCGACGCCGCTGAAAGCCAGGACGCAGTCGGTATCGCCTTCGAAAGCCTGACCTATGCCGGCGTGCAGAGGAACGGCTCGCATTATCGCACCGAAAGCGAGGACGGCTGCCTGCTGATTCCCGTCGCCCCGATGACGCAGGAGATCGCGGTCTACTCCGTCGCGATCACGCCGCTCGGAGCCAGCCCCAAATAGTTCGCCTGATTGCGCCGCTCCAGCCGTTGAAGTCCCAGGGGTTAACTGGGGGCACGGAATTGCGGGACGCAACGCAGGCAAATCTTGATCAAGTGCTGCAGGCTGGCGGCGTCAGGCTGGGCCGGGCCCAGCACGACCGCCTGAGCTGGCTGGTCGGCCAGTATGGTGCACCCACGCTCGATGGCGTCCCGGACGGGCGGCACGGCGGCGTCATCATTCTGAAGGAACCGCCAAGCGGCGCCGCGGCCGAGCTGCTCTACCGCTCGCTCAATCCCGCCTGCGCCGTCGTCATTCCCGGAAGCGAAAATCCCGGCTTCGACTTCCTCAAATCCAAGCTGACCGAATTCGGCACCGTCGGCCCCTGCGGCGCCGACGGCCCGCACGAAATGTGGTGGGGCGGCATCGGCTGGGCGAAATTCCTCGCCGCCGCAGACGCCTCCGCCCTCCGACCGCGGATCGTCTCATGTCATCCGCGCGGCGTCGACGAGGCCGCGTCCCCCCGCCTCCGCCAATCGCTCGAGCGCCTGCAGCTCGATTGTCACATCGAAGCGATCGACACCCAGCTCGATGACCGCCTGCTCTGCTTCGAGACGGCTGAGTTCATGGTGCGGATGTGGAACAAATATCGCGAGCCGCTGCTGTTCGTCGATGCCGGCGCGACCTTGCGTGAGGCGCCCCTGCTGCCCTCGTTCCTCGGTTGCGACGTCGCCCTGCACAAGTGGAATCGCTGGGAGATGTCGGCGCGCACGCTCTATCTCCGCCGCTCCGCGCATGCGGAACGGCTGCTTCGCGCCTGGCAACAGCTCGCCGCCGCCTATCCTGCGATCTGGGAAGGCTATCTGCTGGACCAAGCCTGGAGCCTGACATCATCGCAGGTGCCGCTCGATACGGTCTGGCTGCCGCGCTCCTATCACGCGCTGAAGGGCGACCTCGGCGCCTCGCGCGCGACGATCCTGCACGACCAGCAGACGGCGACGCTGGAGCTCGGTCCCGACCCCGGCTTCGCAAGCATCGTGCGCACGGCGCGCCGCGCCGGCCGGACCGGCGCCCGCGACGCCTTCATGGTGATGACCTCGAAGGCCGCGACCGGAAGCGGCATCGCCGTGATCCTGCGCGACGTCTCGGCCAGCGACGCAGGCGCGGTGGCGGCAACGGTCGAAGCCGTGACCGGTGCCTATGCCGCCGATTGCGGCGGATACGGCCGGCTCGAGCTGTCGCTCTGCGCCTGGCAGGACGATGTCGGTGCCGCGCGCGAGGCGGCGAGCCTCGCACACTACCGCATCCTGGAGATCGCGCCGGGACAGCGCATCGCCAACGACTTCTTCGCCAGCCACGCCTCCGACGACGCGGTCATGACCGCACGCCGGCTTTTCCCCTGAGGGAGACCTTCACGATGCTCAAGACCATCATCCTGCTCACCGACACCGTGCAACAGCAGCAGCCGCTGGCCAATCTGCTCCGCGAGCACAATCGCGATCTGTCGTTCTGCTCGGCGCTCCACGCGTCGGACCTCAGCGCGATCGATCCGGAGGTGCTGAGCGAGGCACGGCTGGTGTCCTTTGCCGCCGACGTCGCCGTGCCCGAGAAATTCCTGCTCAAGCTCGGCTACGGCGCCTACAAGTTCTACGCCGCGCCGACCCAATATCCGGGCCTGCCGGCGGCGGCCGACGAGAGTGAGGACGATCCGCGCTGCTACTCCGTGATCGCGCAGTCGATGACGATCTGGCCGGACTTCAAGAAAGTGGTCGGCCTGGAGACGGTGACGATCCCCGAAGGTACCGTGCCCGCCGAACGCGAACGGCTGGTGTTCTCCCGCCTCGCCCATCTGTTCTGGGGGATGTCGCACATGATCGCGGGCGAGGCGACGGACCTTCCCGGGATCATCGGCTCCGGCGAGAGCCAGCGCCCGACGGCCGCAATGATGAACTGAACTAGCGCGCGCGGAGCCGCGCCGACAGCGCATCGCAGTGCTCGGGCGCGGCGATCGCGATCATGCGGCGCGCGCGCTCGGCAAGGCCGCAGCCGCGCAGCTCCGCAATGCCCCATTCGGTGACGATGGCGTCGACATCGGCGCGCGGCGTCGTCACTGTCTCGACATCCGTCACGATCCGGCTGCTGCCGTCGGACGCCGTCGCCGGCAGCGCGATGATCGCTCTTCCTCCTGGCGAGGCATTGGCCCCGCGCACGAAATCGAGCTGTCCACCGATGGCGCCGATCGCAACGCCGTTCAGCGTCTCGGAATTGACGCTACCGTCGAGCCCGACCTGGAGTGCCGAGTTGATCGCGACCAGACGATTGATCCGGGCCAGCACGTTCTGGCCATGCGTGTAAGACGTCGGCCGCACCGCGACCGCCCTGTTCTCATGGACGAAGCGGTAGAGCCGCTGCGTGCCGATCACCTGATTGGTGACCGTGATCCCGGCATCGAGTCCCTTTTCTGCATTCGTCACCGCTCCGCACGCGATCAGATCGACGACGGCATCGTTGATCAGGCCGGAGTGAATGCCGAGATTGCGCAGATGAGACAGCGACGAGAGGATCGCGTCCGGAATCCGCCCCACCCCGAACTGAAGCGTGCTGCCGTCGGCGATCAGGCTCGCCGCATGCGCCGCAATACGCTTTGAGATGTCATCGGGTAGCGTCGAAGCCAGCTCGACAGGTGGCCGGCGCGCGGTCACGCGCAGATGAATCGGCACCTCGTCGGGCCATTCCGCTCCAAACGTGAACGGCGCATCCGGATTGATCTCGGCGATGACGAGACGCGCGCCGCGTGCGGCGTCGATGACGTAGTCGTTGGAGAGGCTCGCGCTCAAGCGGCCGTTGCCGGCTTCCGCAAGCTGCACCAGCACGACATCGGCCCTGTGGCGGCGCGCGGCGACGTCGGCACAAAAGGCGCTGTAATTGCTCGGGATCACGTCGAGCCGCCCGGCCTTCGCAAGCCGGCGCGCGTTGCCGATCACGCCGTAGCTCTGGAACGCAACGTTGGGAGCGCACGCGGCGGAGAACGTCTCGGAGAATATCGGCCCGATCATCATGCGAAACTGCGGAAGTTGCGCAGCCTGCGCCATCAGTGCTTCGGTCAGGGTGACGGGCTCTGCCGTCGCCTGCCCGCACACGACGAGATCGCCCTCACGTATCAGGCCGGAGAAATCGATCGGCGCCACGCTCCCGGACATTCCCGTCTCAGCCCATCGGGGTGAGGCGCGTGGAGGATTCAGCCAGGAGCGTCCGGAGCTCGGTCTTCACGATCTTGCCGTAGCTGTTCTTGGGCAGCTCGCTGGTCGTATAATAGTGCTTCGGTCGCTTGAAGCGCGCGATCCAGGCATTGCAGATCTGGTCGAGCTCCTCGCGCGTCACGGCCATGTCCGCGACGGCGACGACCACCGCCACGACCTCCTCGCCCCACTCCGGATGCGGCCGGCCGATCACCGAGACTTCGGCCACGGCCTCGTGCCGCAACAACACTTCCTCGACCTCGCGCGGATAGATGTTGGTGCCGCCGGAGATGATGACGTCCTTGGAGCGGTCCTTCAGCGTCAGGAAGCCGTCGGCGTCGAAGGCGCCCATGTCGCCGGTGTAGAGCCAGCCGTCGCGCAAGGTGATCGCGGTGGCGTCCGGATTCTGCCAATAGCCGGACATCACGGTGTCGCCGCGCACGATGATCTCGCCGATCTCGCCAGGAGCGACGTCGCGGCCCTTCTCGTCCACGGTGCGCACCTGCACGACGCCCTGGGCGATGCCGACCGAGGCGAGACGCTCCTCGTAGCGGGGATGTCTGGTGTCGGCATGCATGCGCTTCGGCAGGTGCGTGATCGTCATCGGCGTCTCGCCCTGGCCGTAGATCTGCGCCAGCTTGGGACCGAACACGCTGAGTGCCGCCTTGCAGTCCGCGACGTACATGGGGCCGCCGCCATAGATTATGGTCTTCAACCCCGGCGCGCTCGCACCTGTTGCTTCCGCGGCGACCGTCAGGCGTCGCACCATGGTGGGTGCGGCGAAGAACGAGATGCCGTCGCGCTTTTCCGTCAGCTCAAGAATCTCATCAGGCTCGAAGCGGCCGCTCTCGGGAATCATCTGCGCGCCCATGCCGAGCACGTGGGGCACCATGTAGAGGCCGGAGCCGTGCGACATCGGCGCAGCGTGCAAGAGCGCTTCGCCCGGGACGATCGGATTGATCTCGGCGAGATAGTTCAGCGACATCGCCAGAAGATTGCGATGGCTGAGCACGGCGCCCTTGGGCCGGCCGGTGGTGCCGCTGGTGTAGAAGATCCAGGCGGGATCAGCGATTGCGACATCGGCGATGCCGGCACCGTCAGCCTTCTCCAGCGCGCGATACTCGGCCGAGCCGATCTCGATCGCAAGCGGCTTGACGGCAGCGAGCGCCAGCGCCTCCGACGCAACGCCCGCCATGTCCTCGGTCACGAACACAAGCGCAGCGCTTGAATTGTCGAGAATGAACGCGACCTCGCGCGGATGCAGCTTGGCGTTGATGGGCACTGCCACCAGCCCGGCGTGCCAGCAGGCATAGAGGCAGGCGACGTACTCGGGCACGTTCTTCATCAGCAGCGCGACGCGGTCACCTTTGGCGAGACCCATACGCTGGCGCAGCGAAGCCGCCAGCGAGGCCACGGTTGCGGCGAGCCGGCCGTAATCGGCAACCGGCGTCAATCCCTTCAGCAGCGCCGGCGCCGACGCATCAGCCTTGGCAGCACGGAGGAGAAGTTGAGCGAGGTTCATGGCGATCCGCCCCGGGCGCTGCGCCTAGTATGACTTGGCGAGCCCGAGCACCTTTTCCGCAATAAAACTGAGCGCGAGCTGCGGGCTGACAGGTGCGATGCGCGGGATCAGCACTTCGCGCAGGTAACGCTCGACGTGGAATTCCTTGGCGTAGCCAAAGCCGCCATGGGTCATCACCGCCTGCTCGCAGGCATGGTAGCCGGCTTCGCCCGCAAAATACTTCGCGGCGTTCGCGCCGGCCCCGCAGGGCAGGCCCTTGTCGTATTGCCAGGCCGCCTGCATCACCATCAGCCAGGCCGCCTCGAGCTCGACCCAGTTCACCGCGAGCGGATGCTGGATGCCCTGGTTTTTGCCGATCGGCCGGTTGAAGACAACGCGCGTCTTGGCGTATTCGGTCGCGCGCGACAGTGCGAGTTTTCCCAAACCAACCGCCTCGGCCGCGATGAGAATTCGCTCCGGGTTCATGCCTTCCAGGATGTACTGAAACCCCTTGCCCTCTTCGCCGATGCGATCCTCCATCGGGATCTCAAAGTCCTCGAAGAACAGCTCGTTGGAATCGACGATCTTGCGGCCCATCTTCTCGATCTCATGGACCTTGATCTTCTTCCGGTCGAAATCGGTGTAGAACAGGCTGAGGCCGTGGGTCGGCGAGCGCACCTCCTCCAGCGGCGTGGTGCGCGCCAGCAGCAGGATCTTGTGCGCGACCTGCGCAGTCGAGATCCACACCTTCTGGCCGTTGACGATGTAGCGATCATTCTTGGCCACCGCGCGGGTCTTGAGCTGCGTGGTGTTGAGGCCGGTGTTGGGCTCGGTGACCGCAAAGCACGCCTTCTCCCGGCCCTCGACCATCGGCGGCAACATGCGCTTGCGCTGCTCCTCGGTGCCGAACACGACGACGGGATTGAGACCGAATACGTTGATGTGGACCGCGGACGCACCGGACATGCCGGCGCCGGACTCCGCGATGGTGCGCATCATGATCGCAGCTTCGGTGATGCCGAGGCCCGAGCCGCCATATTCCTCGGGTACGCAGATGCCGAGCCAGCCAGCGTCGGCCAACGCCTTGTGGAAATCGTGCGGGAAGCCGCCGTCGTGGTCCTTCTTCAGCCAATAGGCATCCGGAAAGCCCTCGCAGATTTTTGCGATGGCGTCGCGAATGGCTTCCTGCTGATCGGTGAGCGCGAAATCCATGATGGTCTCCTTGTGGAGGCTCGTTGTTCCTAGCGCCCCATCTGCGAGGGCAGCCAGAGGATGATAGACGGAAACGCCACCAAAATCGCGATCGCAATCAGGTGCGCGATGAAATGCGGGAAGGTGCCGTGGAACACCTCCGCCACCGGCCGCTTGGCGTAGCGGGCGACGATGAAGCAGTTGAGGCCCACCGGCGGCGTGATCATGCCGACTTCGGCGGTGACGATCTTGATGACGCCGAACCAGATCGGGTCGAAGCCGAGCGTCTTGATCAGCGGCAGCACGATCGGCACGGTCAAGACCAGGATCGCGATCTGGTCCATGAAGGAGCCGAGCACGATGTAGCCGAACAGGATCAGCGTGATGATCACATAGCGCGAGGTCTGCAAGGACCCGACCCAAGCGACGAGGTCCTGCGTCACATGGGTGAGCGTGAAGAAATAGCCGAAGATCGATGCGCCGACGAGGATCGTCACGATCATGCAGGTGCCGTGGCAGGCGCTGAGCAGGGCCTTGTAGAGCGAGCCCGGCGTCACCCGGCCCTTGGCGATGGCAAGCAGCAGCGCACCCGCAGCGCCGAGCGCCGAAGCTTCGGTCGGCGTCGCGACGCCGAGATAGATGGTGCCGGTGACGAGCGAGAACAGCAGCGCCATCGGGCCGACCTTCCACAGCAGCGAGAACCGCTCGCGCCAGGACACCGGCTCGATGCGCGGAGCCCGCGACGGGTCCTGCCAGACCAGGAAATAGATCGTCGCCATGATGGTGGCGGTCACGAGGATCGCCGGAATGATGCCGCCGATCAGGAGCTGGCCGATATTGACCTCGGCGAGCAGGCCGAAGATCACCAGCGCCACGCTCGGCGGGATCAACATCGCCAGCGTGCCCGAGATCGCGACGACGCCGGCCGCCATCTTGGGCTCGTAGCCCTGGCGGATCATGGCCGGCAGGCTGGTCGAGGACAGCGTCGCGGCCGAGGCCGTCGAGGTGCCGCAGATCGCACCGAAGCCGGCGCCGGCGAGCGCGGTCGCCATGCCGAGCCCGCCCGGGATGCGGCCGACCCACGCCGAAGCCGTTTTGAACATGTCGTCGGCGACGCCCGACAGCAGAACGAGATCCGCCATCAGGAGGAACATCGGAATGGTGATCAGCTCATAGGCCGACACTGTCGAGAGCGGCGCCGTCTGCAGAATGCCGAACAGCGTGCCGGTGCCGCCGACCATGAGGAGGCCGACCGAGCCGGCGAATCCCATGGCGAAACCGACCGGCGTGCCGATCGCCAGCAGCACAAATAGGAGTGCAAGCACGACTATGACTGTCATCGCGGCCGCCGTTATTCGAAGGAGTGAGCTTCGCCGGTCTCACTGACAGGCGGCAAGGGAAACAGGTCTCGCCCCGTGACGAGGCTGAGGACGTTGCCGAGGAGCTGCAGCACCAGCCGCAGCACGAGCACGCCGCAGCCGAACGGCACCAGCGCGGCCGAGATCCAGGTCGGCCACGGGATGGCGCCGGCGAGCACGTCGTGCTGCTCGTAATTTTCCAGCGCGCGTTCGAACCCGACCTTGCAGATCAGGACGAACACGAACAGGCCGGTGAGTGCGGTAACGATCTCCGACAGCCGCCGGCCTGCCGGCGGGAGGCGGGAGAGCAGGATGTCCACGCCGACATGCGCATGCACGCGCAGCGTATCGGACAGCGTCAGGAAGAACACGCCGGCCAGCAGATAGAGCCCGATCAGGTCGTAGGTGAAGGAGAACGGGCTGTTCAGGACATAACGCATGAACACGTCGGCCACGACCAACGCCATGATCGCAAACAGCGCGATCGCGGCGATCACCGTCAGCGCGTGCTCCAGCGCGCCGAGCACATCCGTTGCTCGCTTGATCATCCCTCGCCTCCCCTCATCCGCTGCGATCGCGCCGCGCTACTTCGCACCGCCCGTCGCGAGCAGACCTTCGAACTCCTTAAGGGCGGCAGAGGCCTGCTTGCCGCGGCCGTCCAGCGCCGTCGCCCATTCCTGCGCAACGCCCTTCAGCTTCTCCTTGATCTCCGCGCGGGTCGCCTCGGGCAGCGCGGTGAAGCTGATGCCCTGGTCCTTCATCTTCTGCTGCGTCGCGTCCTGCTCCTTGTCGACGTCGGCGCAGGCCTTCGGCGTGATCGCTTCCGAGGCCGCGTCCATCGCCTTCTTCACGTCGTCAGGCAGCTTGTCCCAGACCGATTGATTGATCGAATAGGCAACGATGAAGCTGCCGAAGCTGACGCCCTCGGTCGCGTATTTGACGAGCTTGTCGAGGCCGTAGGCGACGACGCTGTCCATGGGGAAGAGCAGGCCGTCCATCGTGCCGCGCGACAGCGATTCATAGGCGTCGGGCGCGGCCATGCGCACCGGCACTGCGCCGAGCGTGCGTACGGTCAGATCCTGCGCGCCGCCGGTGGTGCGCAGCTTCAGTCCCTGCATGTCCTTGATGGACTCGACCTTCGCCTTGGCGGTCCACACCTGATAGGGCGGCAGCACCACGGCCATCAGCAGCTTGATCTTGTTCGGCGCATATTCCTGTTTGGCCAGGATGCCTTCGCGCGCCGACTTCCAGTAAGCCAGTGTGCCCTGGCAGCTGGTTGCGAACGCACCCGGCAATTGCGCGACCTCGGAGAGCGGCATCTTGTCCGAGACGTAGGACGGCCCGATGTAGCCGATGTCGACCACGCCGGACTGGGTCAGCCGCAGCATGTCGGTGGCCTTGCCGATCTGCTGGTTGGGATAGTGCGTGAAGGTCACGGCGCCGTTGGTGCGCTTGGCGACATCGTCCATCCAGGGCTTCAGCATCAGACGGACGAGATAGTGGTCGGCGGGGAAGCTGTCGGCGACCTTCAGTTCGAGCGCTTGCGCCGGCAATGTCGAGACCGGCAACAAGAGTGCCAACGCAGCGGCGGCCCAGACCCAATTTCTCTTCATTCGCTTTCTCCCTGACGCGCCATCACGCCGCGCGACAGCCATCTGCTGCCACCGGACAGGCTCCACTTCTTGCTTGAAGACGATGTACATATATGTGAATTTATCTGTCAAGTATATGAACTATGCATGGAGCTATGCGCCGAAGATCGCGAACCGCGAATTGACACCTCAAGTTTATGAACTCTAATTCCACGTATATGAATTTATCTCACGAGGCTCTATGGGACCGCTCGCCGGCTTCACCGTTCTCGACCTGACCTCGGTGCTGATGGGTCCCTACGGCACGCAGGTGCTGGCCGACATGGGCGCTGATGTCATCAAGGTCGAAAGCCCCGACGGTGACATCGTCCGGCAGATCGGACCCGGCCGCACGCCCGGCATGGGCGGCATGTTCCTCAATGCCAATCGCGGCAAGCGCAGCATCGTGCTCGACCTCAAGAAGACGGAAGGCCGCGACGCGCTGCTGCGGCTCGCCAAGCGCGCCAACGCGCTGGTCTACAATGTGCGCCCGCAGGCCATGGCGCGGCTCGGCCTCGACTACGAGACGCTCCGCGCGATCAACCCCGCGCTCGTCTATGTCGGTGCATTCGGCTACGGCCAGTCCGGGCCCTACGCGGCCAAGCCCGCCTATGACGATCTGATCCAGGGTGCGGCGACGATTCCGACATTGCTCGCCGCCGCCGGCGACGGCACGCCGCGCTACGTCCCCGTCACCATCGCCGACCGCATCGTCGGCCTGATGATGGTCAATGCGATCATGGGCGGGTTGATGCACCAGCAGCGCACCGGTGTCGGCCAGCGCATCGATGTGCCGATGTTCGAATCCATGGCCGAGTTCGTGCTGGTCGATCATCTGGGCGGACTCACCTACGATCCGCCGCTTGATCATGGCGGCTATCCCCGCCTGCTGTCGCGCTATCGAAAGCCCTACAAGACCAGCGACGGCTATCTCTGCGTCCTCATCTACAACGACAAGCACTGGCGCAGCTTCTTCGAGGCGATCGGCCGGCCGGAATTCCTGCAGCAGCCGCGCTTCGCCAACCACGCCGCGCGCACCAGGCATATCGACGAGATCTACGCAGAGATCGGCGAGATCTTCACGACGCGCACCACCGCGGAATGGCGCGAATTGCTGGAGCGCGCCGACATTCCGGTGATGCCGATGCACACGCTGGAGACGATCCTCTACGATCCGCATCTGGATGCGGTCGGCTTTTTCAAGACGGTCGATCATCCCGTCGAAGGCCGCATCCGCCAGATGCGCGTGCCCTCGACCTGGAGCGTGACCCAGCCGGAAGCCGCCGGTCCCGCACCGACGCTCGGCCAGCACGGCCGCGACATTCTGCGCGAGGCCGGCTTCTCGCTTGAGGAGATCGACCAGCTCGCAGAGCGGAAGGCAGTTCACCTGGCAGCGCCGCCTTGAGCGCGGGCGCTGGCCAGATCGCAATGATACACAGGGAGGAAACCGCGATGGCCGGACTTTATTTCGAAGACTTTTCCGTGGGCCAGGAGTTCAGGCATCCGCTGACGCGGACCGTCACGGAGATGGACAACACCATGTTCAGCCTGCTGACACTCAATCCGCAGCCGCTGCACATCGACGCCCATTTCTCCGAGAAGACCGAGTTCGGCCAGCGCATTTTCAACAGCCTTTACACCCTCGGCATCATGATCGGCATGACGGTCTATGATACGACCATGGGCACAACCGTCGCCAATCTCGGCATGACCGACGTCACCTTTCCGAAGCCGGTCTTCCATGGCGACACCTTGCGGGCGACGACGAAGGTGCTTTCGTTGAGGGAATCCAAATCGCGCCCGAAAGCGGGCATCGTCGAGTTCGAGCACCACGCTCTGAACCAGAACGACGAGATCGTCGGAAAATGCCGCCGCATGGCGATGATGCACAAGAGGCCGGTCTGATGCGTTCGATGCTGTTCGTGCCGGGCGATTCCCCGCGCAAATTCGAGAAGGCGAGCGAAGGCAAGGCCGACGCGCTGATCATTGACCTCGAGGACTCCGTCGTCACCGAGAAGAAGCCGGAGGCGCGCAGCCTGACGCTGGCGATGCTGAAGGGCCGCCCCGGCCCGCACCAGCTTTATGTCCGCGTCAACGCGCTCGACACCGGCATGACGCTGGCCGATCTCGCCGCGGTACTGCCGGGCCGGCCCGATGGTATCGTGCTGCCGAAATCGCAAGGCGGTGATGACGTGCGGCAGGTCGCGACCTGGCTCGAAGCGCTGGAAGCTGCGGCCGGCATCGCGGTCGGCACCACCCGCATCGTCTGCGTGGCGACGGAGACGGCCAGCTCGATCTTCGGGCTCGGCAGCTACAAGGGCTGCTCTCCCCGTCTCGCCGGCCTGATGTGGGGCGCGGAGGATCTCTCTGCGTCTCTCGGCGCCACCGAGAAAGCCTCGGGCGGCGTGTTCCACAGCCCCTATCGCCTCGCGCGCGATCTCTGCCTGATGGCGGCGGCCGCGGCCGACGTCGCGCCGATCGACACCGTCTATACCGATATCGACAACCTCGCCGGCCTCGAGCAGGAGACGCGCGCGGCGCGGCGCGACGGTTTTTCCGCCAAGGCCTTGATCCACCCGAAGCATGTCGATGTGGTCAACACCGCATTCGATCCGACCGAGGCGGAACGCACCTGGGCGCAGAAGGTGATTGCGGCATTCGCCAGCAATCCGAATTCCGGCACGCTGCGGCTCGACGGCCAGATGATCGACAAGCCGCATCTTCGCGCCGCGAAGAAGATCCTCGGTCAGCCCTAGAGCCCAGTTCCGATGGAATCGGAACTGGGCTCTGGATTCTTGTTTGACGCGTTTTCTTAACGCGAACCGGTATCCACTTCGCTTGAAAACGCTCTAGTTCAGGACGCAAAGCCCGCCATGATCGTTCGCCAAGCCGCAAACGTCCTGGAGATCATGGAATTCTTCGCGCAGGCGAGGAAGCCGGCGACGCTTGCGGAGATCGCCGATCATTTCGGCTGGCCGCGCTCCTCGACCTTCAACCTGCTCGCGACGCTGTCGGAGAAGGGCTATCTCTATGAGCCGCGGCCGCGCGCCGGCTTCTACCCGACGCCGCGCTGGCTCGCCATGGCGCGGATGATCTCCGAGGTCGAGCCGCTGCCGCCATGGACGCATCAGCTGATCGCCGACCTCTCCGCCGAGACCGGCGAGACCGCGTCGATCGTGGCGCCGGCCGGCGTCATGGCCGTGTTCATCGACGTCGTCGAATCCGCCGCCGCGATCCGCTATTTCGCCACCATCGGCCACCGCGTGCCGATCCATGCGACCGCAAGCGGCCGCGCGCTGCTGCTGCAATATTCCCAGGAAGAGCGCGACTCGGTCTATCGCAAGATCGAGTTCAAGCAATACGGCCCGTCGACACCGATCAGCATCGAGGCCGTGGAGACCGAGCTGCGCAATTCGATCGCGCGCGGCTATTGCCAGAGCTTTGGCGATTACAGCCGCGACCTTGCCGGCGCGGCCATCCCCCTGCCGGTCGGCGATCGCCGTCTCTCGGTCGTCGTCGCAGGCCCGGAATTCCGCATCGGCCCCAAGGTCGGCGAGGTCGCCGCGCTGATCGCGCGCACGGTCGACCGGCTGCGGCCGAAGGCGTCGGCTTGAGGCTGCGGTCTCAGTCGAAGCCCTGAACGGGCGGCGCCGGGGCTTGCGTCGGCGCGGCAGGCGCAGCTTGAACCGGCGGAGCCGGATTGCCGGCAGCTCTCATCTGACCGTTGGCATTCATGGCCTGCCGCGTGCGCGGTGGGCTACCAGTCGCGGCCGCGCGCCGCGGCTGCCGGTGTCCTGCCGACCGCGAACCTCTCACGCCCCAGGACCGGGCGATCGAAGGCCCGGCGGTGTAGCCGATCAAGGCGCCGGCGACGGCACCGACCGGTCCCAGCACGACCGCGCCCGACACCGCGCCGAGCGCCGCATCGCCCGCGCGCTCCTGCGCAACCGCGCTCACCGGCACAAAGGCCAGCATTGCGACAGCAGTGATCAGAGCTTTGGTCATCGGAGCGCCTCCCTCACGGGAAATCACTCGTGCTCAAATATGGCCACAGGAGGTTCGCTTGCCGGCCAACAGAAGGCAATCGGCCGGTGGAACCCGGACGTCGGCGACAGCGGCACTCCTCCCGCCAGTGGGCGGGATCCTCGCATCTCGGCCGTCACAACAGGTCGTCATGCCCGAGCTAATCCCGGACATCCACGTTCTCAGTGCCGCGTCGCAAGGCGTGGATGGCCGGGACGAGACCGGCCATGACGATGCGGGAACTATCGTGTCCCAAGATGCGCAGTTGAAACGCGATCTCTTCGCCACGCAGAGAGCGCGCAGCCAACTAGACGATCTTGATCGACATATCCGGCAAGCCCTCGAGCTTGCATAGCAGCACATCGCCCTTCACGACGGGACCGACATTCTCCGGCGTGCCCGAATAGATGATGTCGCCGGCCTTCAACTCGAACGCTTCCGACAGCTTTGCGATCTGCTCGGCCACGCTCCAGATCATCTTGCTGAGATCCGAGTTCTGCTTGACGTTGCCGTTGACCGCCAGCGAGATCGCGCCCTTCTCGAAATGGCCGGTCTTGCTGGCCGGATGAATCGGACCGAGCACGGCAGCATGGTCAAAGCTCTTGCCGATTTCCCAAGGCTTCTTCTCGGCGGCCATGCCGTTCTGGAGGTCGCGCCGCGTCATGTCGAGGCCGAGCGCGTAGCCATAGACATGGTCGAGCGCCTTGTCGGCGGGAATGTTGGTGCCGCCGGACTTCAGCGCGGCGACCAGCTCGACCTCGTGATGATAGTTCTTGGTCAATGACGGATAGGGATGATCGGCGACCTCGCCGATGGCGACGTTCTGGATCGCGTCGGTCGGCTTCTGGAAGAAGAACGGCGGCTCGCGGTTCGGATCCGAGCCACGCTCGATCGCATGCGCCGCATAATTGCGCCCGATGCAGTAGATGCGCCGGACCTGGAACACCTGGGTCTCGCCGACGATCGGGATCGTCACCATCGGCACAGCAAAGATCGGCTTGGGTCCGGCCTGCGCTGTGGCCGGCACGACCTCTGCCATGGACACTGCGGTGGCCGCCGCTGCGGTTGCAAGCAGCTCGCGGCGCGTTGGTGAGGTCCGGTTCATCTCAGGCTCCCTTCCTTGTCGTTGGGCCGCGTCAAGCGCGCCAAGCCGGCTGATAGTCGATCTTCCGCGTGTCAGCAACAGGAACGAACGCGAGCTTCGAACATCTTGACACGCGTTGCGCGCTGAATATTTTTCTGACCGAGAAAGTGCTTTCTCACCCTCTGAAATCGAAGGATCCAACGCGACCGTCTGGAGAGACGACGATGCTCGACGAGAAATTGGCCCGTATACGTGCGCACCGCAACAATATTCACCGCTACCGACGGCTGCTGAAAACAAGGCTATCGCAGCTGGAACGCAATTTCATCGAGCGACGCCTGGTGGAAGAAAAGTCGGCGCTCGATGAGTTGGCCGCGGCGACCCTCCTCCTTGACCTCCATGTCTCCGGAGTGCCGTCCGAGGCAATGGGGGTGGCGCGATGACCCGTCAGCGGGAGCTGCTCATTCGCGGCAGCGAAAAGGTGATCGGCCATTACGAGCTGCTGCTCGCAAACGCGAAGACCGAGCATGAGCGCGAGCTTTATCGGCAACGCATCGAACGCGAGCGTCGGCAGCTCCGCGACCTCCTGGGCGAGCTGGATTACCACGCCGCCTGAGCTACGAGAACCTACGGATCATGACGAAGGCCGCCGAGGCCTGCCCAGCAGCACGAGTCCCAGGACAGTCTGCGTGAGCATCATGGGCTTCGCCCCTCCGCGGCGGCCCAGGGCCGCCGCAACCGCATCGGCACGCCGCCGCCGCGCGGCGGATCGTCATTGTCGTTGTCGCCGTCGAGCTTGCGCAGTGCTGCCAGGATGTCGGCGAGCCGGACCGTATGGCGCATCCCGGGAATCTCGCGCAATCCGGGACAGGATTCGACCGCGTACATGTCGGACGCCCAGGACGACAGGATGATCCGCTTCTCCGGCGGAGAGAGCTCCATCGCATTCAGGACGTCGGCAGGCGAGTCGTAGTGGGCGGCGGGATGAAACAGCGGGTTGAGTGTGCCGGAATCAGTCTTCACGTTGGTCATTGGTGAACCTCCCTCATGCTCCTTTCCAAGGGACGGACTTGTTGGCGAAGGGACGGCGGCGGCAACCGCCGCCGTCCTGTTCGACATGAATGTGTGTCGATCGTACGCTGGCCTCGCGCCTCAAGCAGCCTTCTTCTGCTCGATCTGCGACGCGACAGGCGTAGCACCCGAGATCGGGATACGGCGCGGCTTCATTGCTTCCGGAATCTCGCGGACGAGGTCGATGATCAGGAGCCCGTCCTGGAAGGACGCCTGCTTCACCTGGACATAGTCAGCAAGGTTGAACACACGCCGGAACGGTCGCGCAGCGATGCCCTGGTACAGATATTCCCGCGAGGCGGTCTCGGGTTTCCTGCCCTCGATCGTGAGCGCGTTCTGTTCGGCCGTCACCGTGATGTCGTTGGCGCCGAAGCCCGCCACCGCAAGGCTGATGCGGTAGTGATCCTCGCCGGAGCGTTCGATGTTGCAGGGGGGATAATTGTCCTCGGTCGCCCGGCGCAGCGTGCTGTCGACGAGGTCGGCCAGGTGATCGAAGCCGATGGTGGAGCGCCACAGGGGCGCGAAGTCGAAACTGGTCCTCATAACCAAGTCCTCCTGAGAGCAAGATGGATACGAAGGAGCGCAGGACTGGATATCAGACGGAGTCAGAAGACCGGCCCGGCGCCCGTGCCGGACCCGATCCGGCATCCGGCACACCGCTCTCGCGGCGAAAAACGACTTAGAAAATCGGAAAACGCTTTCAAGGGGCCGGGTCGAAAAGATTTTGAGGGCTGCTCACAGGCGCGGGACACCTATTGCAGTCAGCCGCTGCACCCCACCATTCGTTATTGACAAACTAATTCGCTGATATCTAATTTACCTCCAAAGCGACCAGCCGCACCATGCGGCCAATAAGAGAGAGGGAACAACCATGAGAGGGCTTCTGGCCTGCGCCATGCTCGCGGCCATGACTTCGAATGCCTTGACCACTGCCGCCACCGCGCAAGTCTCCGACGACGCAGTGCGGATCGGCGTGCTGACGGATCTGTCGAGCTGGGGCCGCGACAATTCAGGACCGGGCTCGGTCGAGGCCGCCAAGATGGCGGTGGAGGAGTTCGGGCCGACCGTGCTCGGCAAGCCGATCGAGATCATCAGCGCCGACCACCAGATGAAGACCGACGTCGGCGTGCAGATCGTGCGCGGCTGGTTCGACAACGGCAAGGTCGACGCCGTCGTCGACATCCCCAATTCCGGCATCGCGATCGCCGTGCACAACATGGTCCGCGAGCGCAACAAGATCGCCCTGCTCTCCGGCCCCGGCGCCAGCTCCCTGACCGACGAGCTGTGCAGCCCGAACACCGTGCACTTCACCTACGACACCTACGCGCTGTCAAAGGTGACGGCCTCCGCCGTGATCAAGGAGGGCGGCAAGTCCTGGTACTTCATCACGGCCGACTACGCCTTCGGCCAGCAGCTCGAAAAGGACGCGACCCGCTTCATCAACGAAATGGGCGGCAAGGTGCTCGGCGGCGTCAAGCATCCGACCAACACCGCGGACTTTTCCTCGTTCGCGCTGCAGGCGCAGAGCTCGAAAGCCGACGTGGTCGCCTTCGCCAATGCCGGCCAGGACACCGACAACGCCATCAAGCAGTCCGGCGAGTTCGGCCTGGTCCAGGGCGGCCAGAAGCTGGTCGGCCTCTTGATGTTCGACACCGACGTGCACGCGGTCGGCCTCAAGGCCGCGCAGGGCACCTACATGACGACGGCGTCGTACTGGGCCATGGACGAGGCGACGCGTGCCTGGTCCAAGAAGTTCTACGAGCGCACCAAGGTGATGCCGACCATGATCCACACCGGCGTCTACGGCTCGGTGCTGCACTATCTGAAGGGTATCAAGGCCGCCGGCACCGACGATCCGGCCAAGGTAATGGCCAAGATGCGCGAGCTGCCGATCGAGGATACATTCGTCCACGGCGGCAAGCTGCGCGAGGACGGCCGCGTCATCCGCGACATGTATCTCGCCAAGGTGAAGGCGCCCGAGCAGTCGAAGGAGCCGTGGGACTATCTGGACATCGTCAAGACCGTGAAGGGCGAGGACGCCTTCCGCCCGGTCTCCGAGTCCAAATGTCCGCTCCTGAAGAAGTGAGGCTGAGATGACCGGCAACGAGCATAGCGCAATTGAGACTTACGAGTGCGACGTGCTCGTGGCCGGATCGGGTTGCTCCGGCATGTCGGCCGCGATCACCGCGGCCGCCCGCGGCCTGAATGTGCTGATCGTCGAAAAGGACCCGCGCTTCGGCGGCACCACCGCCCGCTCCGGTGGCTGGCTGTGGATTCCCGGCACCTCGCTGGCGAAGGCCTATGGCATCGCGGAGACGCCGGAGCAGGCCAGCACCTATCTGCGGCACGAGGCCGGCAATAATTACGATGCGGCACGTGTCGATGCTTTCCTCAGCGCCGGCCCCGAGGCGGTCGATTTCTTCACCACCAAGACGGCGCTGCGCTTCGACATGCCGCTGGTGTTTCCGGATTATCACGCGGAGGCGCCGGGCGGCGCGCAGGGCGGCCGTTCCATGGTGACGCGCCCGTTTGACGGCCGCGAGCTCGGCGGCCTCATCAAGACGCTGGGCATGCCCCTGCCCGAGCTCACCGTGTTCGGCATGATGCTCGGAAGCGGCAAGGAGATCATCCACTTCATGCGGGTGACGAAGTCGCTGACCTCGGCGGTCTACGTCGCAAAGCGCCTGTCGCGTCACCTGATGGACGTGCTGCGCTATGGCCGCGGCATGACGCTGACCAACGGCAATGCGCTCGCCGGGCGCCTCGCCAAATCCGCGCTCGACCTGAAGATTCCGATGTGGCTGTCCTCGCCGGTGCGCGAGCTGACGGTCGAGGACGGCGCGGTCACCGGCGCCATCGTGTCGCGCGAAGGCCGCGACGTGCGTGTCCGGGCGCGCCGCGGCGTCGTGCTCGCCTGCGGCGGTTTCCCGCATGACGTCGAGCGGCGCAGAAAAATGTTCCCGCATGCACCGACCGGCAATGAGCATTATTCTCCGGGGCCGACCGGCAACACCGGCGACGGTCTGCGGCTCGCCGAAAGCGCCGGCGGGCATGTCGAGGATCGCCTGCCGAATGCGGCGGCCTGGGTGCCGGTGTCGCTGACCACGCGCAAGGACGGCTCGAAGGGCGTGATGCCGCATTTCATCGACCGGGCCAAGCCCGGCGTGATCGCCGTGATGCGCGACGGCAAGCGCTTTGCCAATGAGGGAAATTCCTATCACGACTTCGTCCAGGCCATGATCAAGGCCGCCAAGCCGGGCGAGGAGATCGCGGCCTATCTCATCTGCGATCACCCGACGCTACGCAAATACGGCCTCGGCTGCGTGCCGCCGTTCCCGATGCCGCTGGGTCACCACCTCGAGACCGGCTACCTCATGCGCGGCGATACGCTGGAAGCGCTGGCGGCGAAGGCCGGCATCGATGCAAAATCCTTCGTCGAGACGATCAAGCAGTTCAATGCGACCGCGCCACAGGGCCACGACGCCGCCTTCGGCAAGGGCTCGAAGGCCTATAACCGTTACCAGGGCGACGCCATGCATGGCCCCAATCCCTGCATCGCGCCGATCGAGAACGGCCCATTCTACGCCATCAAGATGGTGATCGGCGATCTCGGCACCTATGCCGGCATCGTCACCGACGCGAATGCGCGGGCGCTGGATGCCGAGGGCCGCGTCATTCCCGGCCTCTATGCCGCCGGCAACGACATGGCGAGCATCATGGGCGGCAATTATCCCGGCGCCGGCATCACGCTTGGGCCGGCGCTGACCTTCGGCTACATTGCCGGGCGTCATCTCGCCGACAGCGCCGGAAAGCGCGACCCGGCGTAAGCCAACGCCTGGAGGCGCATGAAGAGAGAGAGTCGCGGCATCCAGTCGATCGAGGTCGGCGGAGAACTGCTCCGGGCGCTTGCCCGCAGCGGCGAGCCGATGATGCTGCGCGATCTCGCGCGCGAGGCAGGCATGACGCCGGCCAAGGCGCATCCCTATCTCGCCAGCTTCTCTCGCATCGGCCTGATCGAGCAGGACCAGACCACCGGCCGCTACGAGATCGGCGCGCTGGCGCTGGAGCTCGGCCTGATCAGCCTGCGCCGGCTCTCCGGCGTGCGCATCGCAAGGCCGAAGATCGCCGCGCTGGCGAGCCAGATCGGACATGCGGTCTCGCTCGCGGTCTGGGGCACGCACGGGCCGACCGTGGTCCAGCTCGAAGAGCCCGCCCAGCCGGTGCACATCGTCATGCGCGTCGGCTCGGTGATGGCGCTGCTGGAGACAGCAACCGGCCGGGCCTTTGCGGCGTTCCTGCCGGAGAAGACGATCAACGCCGCGCTCGAGAGCGGCCTCGACCGTCATGGCGTCGGTTACAATCCCAAGCGCGCCGTGAAGGGCGCCAAGGTCGCGGAGATGCTGACCGAGGTGCGCAAGCACGGCCTCGCCCGCGCGCTCGGCGATCCCCTGCCCGGCGTCAACGCCTTCTCCGCGCCCGTGTTCGATCATTCCGGCCATGTCGCGCTGGTGATCACCGCGATGGGGCCCGAAGGCACGTTCGATGCGCGCTGGGACAGCCCGATCGCGCACGCGCTACGCGATTGCGCCGGCAGCATCTCGAAGCGGCTGGGTCACGGGATCAATGTCGCGGCGGAATGAGGGGCGAGCCCAAGCCGTCATGGCCGGGCTTGTCCCGGCCATCCACGCGTCACCGCGATTGCCGAACGACGTGGATGCCCGGGACAAGCCCGGGCATGACGACCGAGAGGCTTCTGTCCACTACTTGTCCTTCACCGGCACCGTGTAATTCAGGATAAGCCGCCCACCATCCGGATAGATCGTCTGCCCGGTGATGTAGGACGCATCGTCACTGGCGAGGAACGCCACGACCGACGCCACCTCGCTCGGCTCGCCGCCACGCCCCGCCGGCGTGCGTGACATCACGGTCTTGCGCGCATCCTCCGAGGTATAGATCGACGACGCCACCATGTCGGTCAGGATCGTGCCCGGCCCGACCGCGACGACGCGGATGTTGTGGGGGGCGAGCGCGACGGCGGCGACCGAAGTCAGCTGCTTCATGCCGCCCTTGGACATCGCATAGGTCGCCAGCGCCGGGATCGCCAGCAGCGCGTTCACCGAGGACATGTTGATGATGACCCCGCCGCCGCCTTGCGCGATCATCTGCTTCGCGGCCGCCTGCACGCCGAAGAACGCGCCTTTCAGGTTGATGCCGATGATCTCGTCGAACTCCTCTTCGGTGATGTCGAGGATGTCGCGGTTGCGAGCGACGCCGGCATTGTTGACCATGATGTCGAGCCGGCCGAATTCCTTCACGGCAGTGGCAACGAGCTGGTCCACATCAGCGCGCCTGGCGACATTGCCGACGATGGTGCGCAAGGCATCGGGACGCCCGAGCTCCGCAGCCGTGGCGGCGAGGCCCTCGGCATCGACGTCCGAGATGACGACCTTGACGCCGTCGTCCAGGAATCTCTTCGCGCAGGCCTTGCCGATGCCGCGTGCTGCGCCGGTGATGGCGGCGACCTTGCCCTCGAGCTTCATGTTTACGCCTCCTTCAAACCACGACGCCGGGTCAGAGCTCAATTCGTCGCCGGCCTTGCCGCGGCCGGCATGTAGATCTGCGCGTAGCCTTCCTTGATCGCGGCGGTGATGCGGTCGAGGCGGCGGTCGATGTGCTTTTCCAGCACGGAAACGCAAGCCTCCTCGTCGCGGGCCTTGAGGCCTTCGAGCACAGCGCGGTGCTCGCCTTGCGTGCTGGAGCGGTTGACGCGGTCCATGTCGATCCAGCGCACGAAGCGGATGCGGGCGTTGACGTTGCGCAAAACGCGCAGCATCTCTGAATTGCTCGACATCGCCATCAGCCGTTCGTGAAAAGTCTCGTCGAGCTCGACCTGCTCCAGCGAGGAGCGCTCGCCGGGATCGGGACCCGTGGCTTCGAGAAATTTCAGCAGCGCATCGATATCCTCGTCCCTGGCGCGCTTGATGGCGAGGCGGATCGAGGCCACCTCGATCGACTTGCGCAGCTCGTAGAGATCGAAGATCTCCTGCGCGTCCAGCTCCCGGCAGAAGAAGCCCTTGCCCGGCGCGAAGCGCAGAAACCCCTCGGTGTTGAGTCGGTTGAGCGCCTCGCGGAGCGGCGTGCGGCTGACGCCGAGCCGCTTGGCCAGTTCGCCTTCGTTGAGCCGCTCGCCCGGCTTGAACGCATAAGTCACGGCCATCGCCTTGAGCTGTTCATAGACGCGATCGACGATGCTGTCGGAAGCCAGTTCCACGTTGCTCTTCATCAGCTGCAATTGTGCTCAAGGCGAATATAACGGGGCCGCGGGCGATAGCAATGCACCGGAGACATCCAGCACAGGTTGTTCAAGCCTTTGCGATGATCGGAATCAAGCAAAGACGCGCGGGCGCAGTCCGGCATGAAACCAGGTGATCATCGAATAAATGTCATAAACCGGCAGTCCGACCTCGGCCTGAAGCGCGGCCGCGTAAGGTGGCATATTGGTGCATTCGAGCACGATGGCGCCGACGTCGGGGTTTTTCGCGACAAGCTCCTTGCCGGCCTCGACCACGTCACGCTCGGCCTGCGCGATGTCCATGTCGTCCTTCTCGGCCTTGATCAGGACGCGAAAGAACTCCTTGCCGTTCTCGGTGCCGACCAGCGGCGTGTCGAGCGGCACGCCGGCACCTTCGAGATGGGCCGGCGTCAGGGTCGAGCCCGATACCGTGACGAGACCGACGCGCTTGCCCGGCGGCAGCGTCGCCTGCACCCACGGCACCTGCATCAGCGAGGAGGTCGCAACGGGGACGCCGACGGCAGCCGCGATCTCCTTCTGAAACAGCGAGAGGAAGCCGCAATTGGTGGTGATGGCCTCGGCCCCGAGCCGCACCAGGTCCTTCGCGGCATCGATGAAGTCAGGAAGCAGTCCTGCCGCGCCCTTCAGCACCACCTTCTCGGGCGAGGCCCCGCTCACCACGCGATAGAGCACGGGAAAAGGCCAGGTCGTGCCGTTACCCATGTCGCCGGGAATGCGGGGGAAGCGCGCTTCCAGCATTAAAATGCCGAGCGGCGCACCATAGATGGCCTTGCCGCCACGGGCGATGCGGGAGGGCGAATGGGCTGAATGGGTCATGATGCGACCTCAGAGGAAACGTTCGGGCGAAAACGGGGCGAGCGGAATTTCCGGCTGCTTGCCGCTGAGAAGCTGCGCGACGAGCCGGCCGGTACGGGCCGAGCCGACCAGGCCGACATGGCCGTGGCCGAAAGCATAGACGATATCGCGCGAGGCGCGTGCATAGCCGATGCAGGGACGTCCATCCGGCATGCTCGGCCGATGCCCGAACCAGGTCTTGATACGCGAGGCCGGGATGTCCTTCGGCAGTTTCGGGAACATGCCGAGGAGATGATCCCGCAGGATCTCGGCACGCTTCCAGTTCGGCGCAGCCTCGAGGCCCGCGATCTCGACCGTGCCGGCAGCGCGCAGGCCCTTGTTGGTCCAGTTCACCACCATCTTGGCATCGGACGCCATCATCGAGCTGCGCGGGCCGACTTCCGGATTCTCGATCATGACGTGATAGCCGCGCTCGGTCTCCAGCGGCAGGGGATCGCCGACCGATGCGGTGAGCTGTTTCGAGCGGGCACCGGCGGCGACGACAGCGGCATCGCAAGCAATCTCGCCGCTCTCGGTGAGAACGGCTACGAGCTTGCCGCCATCAAGTTTCAAGCCGGTCGCCTTGGCCCGCACATGCTTGACGCCGCTGGCAAAGGCATGATTGGCGAGCGCGGCGACATAAGCGCCGGGATCGCGACAGCGGCCGGCCTCCTCCACCACGACGCCAAAAGTGTAGCGCGGATGCAGGTCCGGCTCGCGCTGGCGCATTTCATCGGCGCTGAGCTCCAGCCATTCGACGCCGACCTTCTTGCGCAGGCGCCAGCCGAGATCGTTGTCGAAATTGCCGCGCGACGGAAACACATGCATCACACCGTTGCGCTCGACCAGCTCGGGGACACCAGCTTCCTCCGCGAGCTTCCGATGCAGCAGCGGCGCGTCCTTGAGCAGATCGCGCAGCGCAAACGCTGTCTTCTCGACGCGCGCGGGGGTCCAGCCCGAGAGCAGATACTTGACCAGCCACGGCAGCGCCCGCGGCAAATAGGACCAGCGGATCGCGAGCGGACCGAGCGGGTCCATCAGATAGCCCGGCACCTTCTTCCAAACGCCGGGCTCGGCCGGCGGGATCACCGAATGCGACGACAGCCAGCCGGCATTGCCGTAGCTCGCCGCCTGTTCGCCGCCGGGCTCACCGGGATCGATCAGGGTGACGCGATGGCCCTCGCGCAGCGCCTCGATGGCGCTGATGACGCCGACCGCGCCCGCGCCGATGATCGCAACGTGGCGACCGGCCGCCATCGCCTTACGCCTTCACCGCGGGCGTGAAATCCTTGCCGACCGAAATCGCGCGGGGGTCGATGATGCAATGGAGGATCGACGGCTTGCCCGAGGCCAGCGCGCGCTCGAAAGCAGGTGCGAACTCTTCGGTGCGCTCGACGCGCTCGCCATGACCGCCGAATGCCTTGGCGTACATCGCGAAATCAGGGTTCTTGAGCTGGGTGCCGACGACGCGGCCGGGATAATCGCGCTCCTGATGCATGCGGATGGTGCCGTATTGCGAATTGTCGACGACGATAACGACCAGCGGCGCGTCGTATTGCACGGCGGTCGCGAACTCCTGGCCGTTCATCAGGAAGCAGCCGTCGCCGGCAAAGGCGACGACGACGCGATCCGGATATTGCCGCTTCGCCAGCACGCCCGCCGGCACGCCGTAACCCATCGAGCCCGAGGTCGGCGCGAGCTGCGCGGCAAAGCTGTGGAAGCGGTGATGGCGATGAATCCAGCCGGCGTAGTTGCCGGCGCCGTTGCAGACGATGGCGTCCTTCGGCAGCCGGTCGCGCAGCCAGGTCATGACCTGGCCGTACTGGAACGTACCCGGCAGCTCGCGCGCCTTGTCGGTCCAGGCGAGATAATCGGCGTGCGCCTTGGCAGCTTCGCCCTTCCAGGCGACCGCGCCTGATGGCTTCAGCGTCTCGACCGCCGCGGCAAACGCGGCAGGCGTCGCCTGGATCGCAAGTTCAGGCTGATAGACCCGGCCAAGCTCCTCGGAGCCGGGATGCACGTGGATCAGCTTCTGCTTCGGATTGGGAATGTCGAGCAGCGTATAGGACGAGGACGGCATCTCCGACATGCGGCCGCCGATGAGCAGGATGACATCGGCATTGTCGACGCGCGCCTTCAGGCCCGGGCTCGGCCCGATGCCGAGATCGCCAGCATAATGTGAGTGGTCGGCGTCGATCAGCGAGGCCCGGCGGAATGAAGTCGCGACCGGCAGGTCGAAGCGCTCGGCAAAGCGGGCGACGCTCTTGGTCGCGTCATCGGTCCAGCGCGAGCCGCCAAGGATGACAAGCGGCGCCTTTGCGCTCGCGAGCATCGCGCCCACGCGCTCGATGTCGAATGGAGCCGGCCAGCTCACCGCCGGCTCGATGCGCATGGCGTCGGCGACGGCCGCGGTCTCGGTCAGCATGTTCTCGGGCAGTGCGATCACGACGGGACCGGGGCGCCCCTGCATGGCGACGCGGAAGGCGCGCGCGACCAGCTCCGGAATGCGGTCGGGGCGATCGATCTCGACCGCCCATTTCGCCATGGTGCCGAACACCGCCTTGTAGTCGAGCTCCTGAAACGCCTCGCGCTCGCGCATGCCGGTGTCGACCTGGCCGACGAACAGGATCATCGGCGTCGAATCCTGCATCGCGATGTGGACGCCGTGGCTGGCATTGGTCGCACCGGGGCCACGGGTGACGAAGCAGACACCGGGCCGTCCGGTGAGCTTGCCATAGGCTTCCGCCATCATGGCGGCGCCGCCCTCGGCGCGGCAGATCACGACATCGATCGGGCTGTCATGCAGCGCATCGAGCGCGGCAAGATAGCTCTCGCCCGGCACGCAGGTGACGCGCTCGACGCCTTGCGCGACGAGCTGATCGATCAGGATCTGGCCGCCGGTGCGGCTGTTGCGGATGGTCATGTCGGCTCCCTCAAGGCTCTGGCGATCAGGCTCGGGCAAATGCGCCTCACCAGTTCGCGAAAATTGTGTTCGAAGCTGGGGTAAGGCAGGCCGACAGCACGCGCAAGATCGAAAGGCTTTTCGCAGCCTGCGCAGGGATCATGCCCGCCCCTGCTGTTTGCACTACCGCCCGCTCGCGATGATGCGACGGCAATGATCGAGCGCGGCGCCGATCAGATTGTCGCTCGCTTCCGGCGTGCGAAACGCCGAATGCGCCGACAGCGTCACGTTCGGCAATTTCGTCAGCGCATGGCCCGGCGGCAGCGGCTCGACGGTGAAGACGTCGAGCCCGGCATGGGCGATGTGGCCCGAGCGCAAGGCCTCGAGCATCGCATCTTCGTCGACGAGGGCACCGCGCGCGGTGTTGATCAGGATGCTGCCGGGGCGCATCTGCGCGATCCGCCCGCGCGACAGAAAGCCCTTGGTGTCGTCGTTGAGCAGCAGGTGCAGCGAGACGACGTGGCTGTCCGCCAGCAGCTTTTCCAGCGGGACGAATTCGACGCCGGGATGCGTCTTCGGCGTCCTGTTCCAGGCGATCACCTTCATGCCGCAGCCGGCCGCCATGCGCGCCGCTTCCGCCGCGATGCCGCCAAAGCCAATCAGGCCGAGCGTCTTGCCGGTGAGCTGCACCGCGTCACGGCGCAGCCAATTGCCCTCGCGCATGCCGCGATCCATCTCGCCAAAGCTCTTCGCGGACGCCCACATCAGCGCGATCGCGCATTCGGCAACCGCGGTGTCGCCATAGCCCTTGATGGTGTGAACCGCGATACCGCGCTCAGCCAGCTCTTCCGGATTCATGTAGCTGCGCGCGCCGGTGCCGAGGAAGACGACGTGCTTCAGTGCGGCGCATTGCGCGGCGACCGCCGTCGGCACCGCGGTATGGTCGACGATCATGATCTCGACGCCATCGAGCAGGCCGGGCAGATCGTCGGGCTTGATGGAGGGATTGCGGTTGATGCCGACGGGGAGCGGGTTGGAGCCCAGCAACTTGTCGGTCACCGCCGCCAGGGTGTCGTTTGCATCGACGAAGAGTGCGCGCACGGGATTCCCTATCCTGTCGGGCCTAGATATCTGTATACTAATCTGAATACAGCTGGAGTCCAGAGGTTGCCACCCTTGTCCCGGACGAGTTGCAACGCTTTAGCGTTGCGGCGCAGAGCCGGGACCCGGTCAGCACGGCATACGGCGACATGGGCCCCGGCTCTGCAGCGCACCACCCCGATCGATGCTTCGCATCGCCGGACCGCTGCGCCGCGTCCGGGGCAAGGGCCTTGGCGACCCTCTCTCCCCGTCATTGCGAGGAGCCCTTGCGAGGAAGCAATCCAGAGTCTTCCCGCGGAAAGATTCTGGATTGCTTCCGCCTTCGCCAAGGCTTCGGCGGACAAGTCGCTGCGCTCGCTATGACGGAGTATGAGGGGGCAGCTGGTTCTCCAAGTTGCACTGTCATTCCCCGCGAAAGCGGAGAATCCAGTACGCCGCAGCTTCTCGATTCAACAACGGCCGTCTCGGCGTACTGGATCGCCCGCCTGCCGGGCGATGACATCGAGAGTGTGGCTGCTATTCATCTCCTCAACGGAGGTCTCGTAGGGTGGGCAAACAAAGGCGCTCTTGCGCCGTGCCCACCATCTCTCTCTTCGGTGAGAAGTCGTGGGCACGCTCCGCTTTGCCCACCCCACGATAGCGGAGTGTGTGGCACGCAGACATGCCTTCACCTTCTCGCGACGCTTCCGCCCGAGCTTTGCTCTCTCCGCATCACCCCCTCTAGCGAAAGGGCGCAGGGAAGGCCGGGCGCCGGCTGGCACCCGCTTGTCCGTCGTGCGATGAGAATGCACACGCAAATGCACAACGGATGACAGGTGAAGCCGAGAACGTCCGGCCTTCCCTGCGCGATGTTTGACGGCGTATGGCGCGCTCTCCCGGGAGCCGAACTTTCCTTTTGGCCTCCCTCGTCCTCGCGAATTAACGGCGTACCTCGCCCGGTCGGGCTCGGCGCACCTTCGCAAGGGCTTGGCTGTAGCAACGACAGCCAGGACCACGCGATTTGGCCGTACGCACCGGCGCCGCTCGTCCGCGCGCGGCCGGGACCTCACGGGGTTCATCCCGCCCTGCTCCCGCCTCTCGCGCACGACGCCGCCTGCGTCCACCGCTCCCCGATCCGCGGCTCGTTGCGACGTACGACCGCCCCTTATCCCGGATCAGGATGGCCTAAACATACGCCGAAACCGAATTTCGGTAAAGAAGAATCTTTTTGCGCGCATGCATTGACAGCGCGGCGACACAGCTACGAAGGCGTTGCCCGGGTGAGCGGCGCGACAGCCGGGACCTGGTACGGCAGGCACGAAGCTCCCGGATTTCGCTTCCGCCTTCGCTCTCCGAGCTTCGGCGGACAAGCCGCTCGTCCGGGCTACGAAACCCAGCCGGTTGCGATCGCGCTCGCCCAACTGGCCATGCCCTTGCTGCGCGCGAGTGCCGCCATCGCCGTGGGATCGTAGGGCACGTAGCGGATCGTCGCGGACCAGCCTGCTGCGCCCTCCTCCAGGATGGCGTAGCACGCATGCGGCGTACCGACCTCGACCACGTAGGGAACGGGCAGCTTGCCGTCATAGCCGGGCAATCCGACGCTGCCGGGATTGACCACCAACCGCCCGTCTCGCAGGCGAAGCACTCTTGGAATGTGCGTGTGCCCGCAAAGGATGAGTTCGGCTTTGACCCTGGCGGCTTCGACCTCGATTGCCTCGATCGGGCTGGCACGCACGCTTCCGTCCGCGCTGATGGTGTCGAGCCAGAAGGCGGCATCGTCGGTTGGCGATGCGTGGCACAGGAACACCCGGTCTCTATAGGTCAACGTCGCCGGCATGCTTGCCAGCCAATCGAAATGCCTGCGCTCGAGCTGCTGGAAATCACTGCGCGCCGAGCCGCCCGACTGCCAGAGCTCGACCAGGATGCGGTCCTGATCGCCCAGCACCGACGGAAAGCCGCGCGCGATCAGCAGATCCGCCGTTGCGGCCGCCTCGAGCGGTCCGCTGACATGGTCGCCCAGGTTCACGACCTCGTCGATACCTAGCGCGGCGATATCGGCAAGCACAGCTTCAAGCGCCGGACGATTCCCGTGCACGTCGGCGATCGCAGCAAATTTCATGTAGCCTTCTCCATGCGAGATGGCCGACGACTTCACGCGATGCGGGACGATGCAGGGATGGCGGTCTCTTTAGCTGCATTTGTAGAAGCGCCCGCAAGCTGAGTGTCAAATCGGCGCTGACGGAACAATGACACACCCGGACCGCCGCAATCAAGCGGCGGCTACCGAGCGTCGACGTTTTCGTCTACGGTCCCGTCAAACCTGACAGCGAGGACACGGGAATGCAGACCATCGGCTTGATCGGGGGCATGAGCTGGGAGAGCACGGCGCTCTATTACAAGCTCATCAATGAGCGGGTCCGCGACCGACTGGGCAAGCTGCATTCGGCGCCGCTGCTGCTCTATTCCTACGATTTCGAAGAGATCAAGCAGATGCAATATGGCGGCCGCTGGAGCGAGGCGGCGACCAGCCTGACGGAGGTGGCGCGGCGTCTCGAAGGCGCCGGCGCGCGGGCGATCGTGCTGTGCACGAACACGATGCACAAGCTCGCGCCCGACATCATCGCGGGCGTCGACGTGCCGTTCATCCACATCGGCGATGCGACGGCGCAGCGGATCCGGGCGAAGGGATACCGGCGGGTCGGGCTGCTCGGCACCAAGTTCACGATGGAGGAGGATTTCTACATCGATCGGCTGCGCGCGCACGATCTCGACGTGCTGGTTCCTCCCCCCGAAGCGCGCGCCGACGTCAACCGCATCATCTACGACGAGCTGTGCCTCGGCATCGTCACCGAGCCCTCACGCCGGCGCTATCAGGAGGTGATGGCCGCGCTCGTCACCGCCGGCGCGGATTGCATTATCCTCGGCTGCACCGAGATCACGATGCTGGTGGGCGCCGACGACACCTCGGTCGAGACGTTCGACACCACGGCCATTCACGCAGAAACCGCGGCCGATTTCGCAATCGGCTGAACCGCGGGCGTGCCGGATTGCGCCAGCAGCTCCGTCCACACCAGCGACCGCGCGCCGTCCTTGAGCGAGACGACACGAGACGGCTGGTCGAACAGCGCGAGCGGCTCGTGACCTGGCGCGAATTGCGGCCAGACGTCCGCGACCTCAGGCCTGCCGGCCGTGACGAAGCGCAGCACGTCGGCCTGAAAGCGCGCTGCGACCTCGACGTCGCCTGGGGTCATCGGGCCGCCCTTGCGCTTCAGGATCGGGCGATCGATGAAATCAGGCAGGTGCGCCCAGAGACAGGCATTGTCGGCGCCGTGGGTCGGGCCCTGCGACAGGAACGGCCGCAAGGAGGGGCGATGATCGAACCGGCTCAGCCACACCGCGCCGCCGGCGGCAGCATGGAGCCGCGCAAGATCGGCCATCGGGCGATGCCAGAACGCATCCGACAGCAGCGCCTCGTAAGGATCCTCGTCGGGACGCGCGGTGGCGCGATAACAGGACAACAGACGCTCCCAGCCGGCATCGCCGAATGAAGTGCGTAGCTGCCGCTCGGTGGTTCGGATCATCGCGGCCGGCGGCGTGCTCTTCAGGAACATCACCATCTCGTCGCGGCAGGAGCCGAGCCAGAGCGGAATGTCGCGCAGCATTCCGTCGGCAAAGACATCGCGAGGCTCGCGCGGAATCACCATGCCGTCGAGCACCGGGCCGAACAGCGTGCCCTGTTCTGTTTCGTCCGCGAGCCTGCGGCCGACCTGCTCCACCGCCGCGAACAGGTTTTGCAGCGGCACGGAAGCAATCATGCCTGGATCACGCGACAGCTCGAGCTCGTCGATCACGCGTCGGGCGACGTCGTCGGCGTGCTCGGCGCGCATGATGTTGCGCCCAGGCGCACTGAGCGCGAGCGCACGGATGAACTTGCCTTTGGCCTGCGGCAGGGTTGCCAGCGCAATCACCATGGAGGCGCCGGCGGATTGGCCTGCGAGCGTGATCGCATCCGAATCGCCGCCGAAATTGGCAATGTTGGCGCGCACCCAATCGAGGGCGGCGAGCGTGTCCTGGAGGGCGAGGTTGCTCGCCTCCGCAAGACCATGACGATGCAATTGCAGGAAGCCGAGCGGGCCGAGCCGGTAATTGATGGTGACGATCACAGCCGACCCATGCGCAGCGAGGAAGGCGCCGTCATAATCGGCGCCGCCGCCGGTGACGAAGGCGCCGCCATGGACGAAGAACAGCACCGGCAGCGGACGATCCGCCGCCGGCGCCCAAATGTTGAGGCTGAGGCAGGACTCCTCGAGCGCATGATCGAGATGACCGGGTTGCGGCGCATAGGTGCCGAAATCCGTGCAGCTCAGCGGTTCCGTCCACGCGAGCGGCGGCACGGCCTTCGCGAAGCGCCGGGCAGTCGCATAGGGCACGCCCCTAAAGACGCGTATGCCATTCTGCTCGGCGCCGGTGACCGGCCCGTTCGTGGTCGAAACCGCTTTCGCGCGCATCTGCAACTTGCCTCTTACGCGCGCCGCTTGCCGAGATCGGCGATGTCGACGGTGTGGGTTTCGCGCGCGGTTGCCGCCGCCGCTGCCGAGATCACACAGCAGGAGGCGACGAAGATCGCGACCGGAATCCACCCGGTCGGCCCCTCGCCAACAAGGCTCGCGCTCACCAGCGGCGTAAAGCCGGCGGCGAGGAAGCCGAGCTGGGTGCCGATCGCGGTGCCGGAATAACGCACGCGCGCCTCGAACATCTCGGCATAGAAGGAGGGCCAGATCGCGTTCGGCGCGGCGTAGATGATGCCCGAAAGGGTCATCGCCGCAGCGAAGATCGCCAGCGTGTTGCCTGACGTCACCAGCATGAAATAGGGGAACACCAGCACGGCGCAGCCGAGCACGCCGCCGATGAACACCGGCTTGCGGCCGATCTTGTCGGCGAGCAGCGCCCACAGCGGCTGGGTGATCAGCGCGGTGACGTTGCCGAGTACGCCGGCCCACAGCATGGTCGGACGCGCGACGCCGAACTTGGAGGTCGCATAGCCGAGCGCGAACACGGCCGTCATGGTGCTGACGGTCGCGATCAGCGCGCAAACGATCACGCGCAGCACGTCGGACCAATAGTCGCGCAGCAGAGCGACAACCGGGAAGCGCGCCACCTTCGCCTTGTCCTTGATGTCCTCGAACACGGGCGTCTCCGGCATGGTCCGCCGCACCAGATAGGCGACAATCAGCACGAAGAAGGACAGCAGGAACGGAATGCGCCAGCCCCAGCTCAGCAGCTGGTCTTCCGGCAGGCTCGACACCGGGATGAACACCAGCGTCGCGAGGATCGCGCCGGCCTGGGTGCCGCTCAGGGTCCAGCTGGTGAAGAAGGCGCGGTTGGAATTGGCGGAATGCTCCAGCGTCAACGAGTTTGCCCCGCTCTGCTCGCCGGCGGCCGACAGGCCCTGCAGCAGGCGCAGCAGTGTCAGGATGATGGGTGCCGCGTTGCCGATCGATTTTGCGTCCGGCAACAGGCCGATCGCGAGCGTCGAGCCGCCCATCAGGACCAGCGTGAACAGCAGCACTGTCTTGCGGCCGATGCGGTCGCCGAAATGGCCGAGGATGACGGCGCCGACGGGACGGGCGATATAGCCGATGCCGAAGGACAGCAGCGCCAGCAGCGTCGCCGTCGACGGATCGACATTGGCGAAGAACACTTTTGGAAAGATCAGCGCGGCCGCGGTGCCGTAAATGAAGAAGTCGTAGTATTCGAGCATGCTGCCGACGAAGCTGACCAGCGCGGCGCGCTTGGGCAGCTTGTCCGGCGCGGCTTGCGCATCGGATGTCGCGCGCAGTGGCGCGGTTGACGTCAACGTCATCGGAATCTCCTCCCCGTGTGTCCCCCGCGGTTCGCACCAGGCGGACCGCCTCGCGCGCGTTTTCTGGTTCTGGTTGCCGCAAGCTTGATTGGGGAGCATAATGTACGAACTAGTACGTTTATGCAATACGCGTTGGATGGGAGCCCGGGAGGGCCAAATTTGCCTTCACCTTCAAGGCGATCCATGGAAACTGGGGGAGAAACAGCAATGCTCGAGCGCATGCCGCCCCCATCGAAGCGCACCAACGATCCCGAGCGCACCAAGCGCGACATTCTCGAAGTGGCGATGGCCGAATTCGCCTCGGAGGGCTATTCCGGCGCCCGTGTCGATGCGATCGCGGCGCGGACGCGCACGTCCAAGCGCATGATCTATTACTATTTCGGGGGCAAGGAACAGCTCTACCTCGCGGTGCTGGAGGAGGCCTATCGCAGCATCCGCGCGCTGGAGGACCAGCTCGACATCGAAAGCTGCGACGCGCGCGAGGGCCTGCGTCGGCTGATCGAGGCGACCTTCGACCATGACGAGCGCAACCCGAACTTCATCCGTCTCGTCTCGATCGAGAACATCCACCACGGCAAGCACCTGAAGCAGAATTTGCAGCTGCGCCAGCTCAACGCCAGCGTGATCGCGACCCTCGATGGTATCTTGAAGCGCGGCCGTGCCGAAGGCGTCTTTCGCGACGACGTCGATGCCATCGACCTGCACCTTGCCATCTCCTCCTACTGCTTCTTCCGCGTCGCCAACCGCCACACCTTTGGCGCGCTGTTCGACCGGGATCTGAGCGAGCCGAAGGTGCTGGCGAAGAGCCGGGCCCAGATCGTCGAGATGATCCTGGCGTGGCTGGGGGCGAAGTGAGCGCCTTCGCCGGGGCGACGACGATCATTCCGTCATCCTGAGGTGCGAGTGGCGCGATGCGCACAGCATCGCGCCGGGAGCCTCGAAGGATGCACGGCCGAGCTGATACAGGCGGGCCGTCGCCCTTCGAGGCTTGCCCTGCGACGCTGACGCGCCGCAGAGCGCGCCCCTCAGGGTGACGGGGACGGATGAGCGCTCGCGGCTCCCCTCACCCGCTCTTCTTCTGCCGCGCGCTCGCCAGCAGCACCAGCATGAAGGACGCCGCGGTCATCAGCGTCGAGATCGCGGCGATCGTGGGGTCGATCTCGTCGCGGAGCGCGGTGAACATGCGCTTGGTCAGCGGCTGGTACTGGCCGCCGGAGATGAACAGCGCGACGATGGTCTCGTCCATCGCCGAGATGAAGGCGAAGATACCGCCGGCGATCACGCTGGACTTGATCTGCGGCAGCGTCACCGCGAAGAAGCTGCGCAGGCGGTTCATGCCGAGGCTGCGCGCCACCATCTCCTGCGCGGGATCGAAGCTCTGCAGGCCTGCCAGCACCGAAATGACGACATAGGGCAAGCCCAGCATCACGTTCGCCAGCACGAGGCCAGGCATGGTCGCGACCAGGCCGACCTTGGCATAGACGAAGAAGATGCCGACCGCGGTGATGATAACAGGCACCACCAGCGGCAGCAGCAGCGTCATATGAATCAGCCGCATGACTCGCAGCTTTGACTGGCTGATGGCGTAGGCGGCCGCAACCCCGCACGGCGTTGCGATCGCCACCGTCAGCAGCGCGACCGTCAGCGTCACCTGCGTTGCCTGCATCCAGGCCGGATTGGAGAAGTATTGCTGATACCAGCGCGTCGAGAACGACGGCGGCGGGAAGGTCAGGAAGCGCGCGCCGGAGAATGATATCGGCGCGATGATCAGCACGGGCAGGATCAGATAGACCAGCACCAGCGCGCTGATCACGTAGAGGGCGATCCGGGCGGGCGAGACGCGCATCATTTCTGCCCCAGCACCCGATCGAGCGAAATGAAGCGGCTCACCACGAAGAAGATCGCGAGCACGCTGAGCAGCAGCACCACCGCGACCGCGCTGGCCGCGCCGAACTGGTTGTAGAGCTCGACGTTGCGGCTCACCAGCATCGACACCATCACGGTACGGCCGCCGCCGAGCAGCTCCGGCGTGATGTAGAAGCCGAGGCAGAGCACGAACACCATGGTGCAGCCGGCGAGCACGCCGGGCAGCGACAGCGGCAGGAACACGCGGAGGAATGTCAGCGACGGGCTTGCGCCGAGGCTGGCGCCGGCCTGCATGAGATCGGACGGGATCTTCTGCATGGTCGCATAGAGCGGCAGCACCATGAAGGGCAGCAGGATGTGCACGGTCGCAACCACCGTGCCGAAGGTGTTGTGGACCAGCGCCAGCGGCTCGGAGATCACGTCGAGATAGCGCAAAAACTGGTTGATCACGCCGGTGCGCTGCAGCAGCGCCAGCCAGGCATAAGCGCGCACCAGCACGCTGGTCCAGAACGGCAGCACGACCAGCGACAGGATCAGGATGCTCCAGCCCTTCGGCACGGAGTTGGCGAGATAGGCGACGGGATAGCCGAGCAGCAGTGCGATCACGGTGACCGCGAGGCTGATCTCGAAGGTCAGCGCGAAGCTGCGCCAATAGATGTCCTCGGTGAAGACGCGGCGGTAGTTCTCCAGCGTGAAGCCGTCGTGATAGATCGACTGCCAGGCGAGCCAGCCGACCGGCAGCACGATCAGAGCCAGGATCACCAACAGGGCCGGCGACACCAAGGCCAGCATCAGGCCGTGTTCACGGCACTGATGCTTCTCGGAGGGATCTGGCACGGATGTCGCCAAGGTCGATCTCGCTCACTTCTGCATGAAAGAGGCCCAGCGCTTCTCGGCGGCTTCGCCGGCGGGCGAGGACCACCAGACGTAGGACATCAGCGCCTGCTTGGCGGCATTGGCCGGCTCACTCGGCAATTGCGCGGCGCGCTCGGGCTTGATCACGCTCGTCTCGAACGCCTTGGGATTGCCCGGACCATAATCGATCTGCAGCGGCAGATTGGCCTGATGCACGGGATCGACCGCCTCGTTGAGAAACTTCACGGCAGTCGCGAGATTCGGCGCACCCTTGAGGATACAGAGCGAGGTGCTCTGCAGGACGCCCTGGTTGTAGGTGAAGGACACTTTGGCGCCTTCCTTGGCGACGGCGCTGACACGGCCGTTCCAGGCCATCTCCATATCGACCTCGCCGTCGTTGAGCAGCTGCGCCGATTGCGCGCCCGAGGTCCACCACACCGTGATGTGCGGCTTGATTTCCTCCAGCTTCTTGAAGGCGCGGTCGACGTCGAGCGGATACAGCTTGTCGGGCGCGACGCCGTCGGCCATCAGCGCGGCCTCCAGCGTTGCGAACGGATGGTTGCGCAGCGCGCGGCGGCCGGGGAATTTCTTGACGTCCCAGAAATCGGCCCAGCTGTTCGGCGCGTCCTTCGGGAAGGTCTTCTGGCTGTAGGCCAGCACGCTGGAATAGAACTCGTAGGACACCGAATAGGGACTGCGATACGCCTCAGGCATCGCCGCGCCGTTCGGAATTTTCGAGAAGTCGAGCTTCTCCATCAGCCCCTGCTCGCCGCCACGCAGGCAGTTGCCGGTCGGGGTGTCGACGACGTCCCAGATCGGCTTGCCGCTGCCGACCTGCGTCTTGATCGCGGGCCAGGCGTCGGGAATGGAATCCTGGTTGATGGTGATGCCGAGCTTCTTGGCGGAGGGATCGAGGATCGCCACCGTCTGCGCCTGCTGATAGGCGCCGCCTTGCGAGACGAAGGTGATCTGCTCGGCGGCCTCAGCCGCAGTGGCAAATCCGATTGCGCCCAGCAGCGCGCCGCCCAATCCAAACTTCCGCGTCATCGTCATCCTCACCTCCTCCAAATGATCTCACTGACCGATCGCATCGAGAAACTGGTACCAGCCCGCGACCATGCGCACGGCGGGCTCGCGCAGCGGATAGAACGGAATCCTCTTCATGCGGGCGATATCGAGCAGGCCGACGTCAGGCGTCTCGCCGCGCACGAAGGCGGCGAGATAGCGCCCCATCAGGCTCGACATCGCAACGCCGGCGCCGTTGTAGCCCAGCGAAACCAGCGTGCGGTCGTCGAGCCGGCCGATATGCGGCACCGAATCCAGCGTCATCGCCACGAGGCCCGACCATTTGTAGGCAAGCGGGATGTCGGCGAGATCAGGGAAGATACCGACCATGGCCTTGTGCAAGGCATCGAACGCGGCCTGCGAGTCCTCTTTGCCGAACGCGCCGCGGCCGCCGAAGATGACGCGGTTGTCGACCATGCGGAACCAGCGCATCATGCGCTTGGTCTCGGTGTAGGTGCGCCCCGACGGCATCAGCTTTCCCGCAAGATTGCGCGGCAGCTGCTCGGTCGCGACCATGGCGCTGCGAAACGGGACCAGCGTGCGCTGCAGATGCGCGGTGGCATCGGTGAGATCGGAATAGCTGTTGGTGGCGATGATCGCCTGCTTGGCGCGCACAGTGCCGCGCGGCGTTTCGGCGACGATATGGTCCTTCTCGCGCCGCAGCTTGACGACTGGGGATTCCTGGAAGATCGGCACGCCGCGGCCCGCGACGCCCTGCGCGAGCCCACGCAGGTAGTTCAGCGGATGGATCCCACCCGAGCCGGGATTGAGCACGCCGCCGACAAAGATGTCCGAGCCGGTCTCCTCGCGCACGCCATCCCTGTCGAGGATGCGAACCTCGGCCGAGCCCATCTCGCGCGTCATCCAGTTGGCTTCGTCGATCGCGGCCCGAAGCGTCGTCTCGTTATGCGCGGCCTTGACCTGGCCGGTGCGCACGAGGTTCGCGCTGGCGATGCCGTATTCGGAGACCATCTCCTCGACCATGTCGGTCGATTCATGCGCGATCTCGTACATGCGCTTCGCCATGGCGCGGCCGTGCGCGGCGTCGACCTCGCGGAACGACAGACGGAATTTCGCGGTGATGACGCCGCCGTTGCGGCCGCTCGCGCCCCAGCCGGGGCGATTGGCCTCGAGCACGACGGGGCTGAGGCCGCTTTTGGCGATGTGGTGCGCGGCGGACAGGCCGGTGTAGCCCGCCCCGATGATCACCACATCCGCCTGATGGTCACCCGAGAGCACGGGAAAGTCGCGCGCCGGCTCGGCCGTGGCTTCCCACAGCGAGTTGACCGATGGCAGGGCGCTCCAGTCCCGTGTCATGCCCGCGCTCACGATGCTACGCCGCCGGCCCGATCGCCGCGTCGGCGAGCGCCTTCAGCGTCGGGTAATGGAAGTCCGGCTTGGTCAGCGTCTCCACCGCCGGCGTGCCGCCGAAGCCGGCGATGCCCTGGCGGCGCTCGATCCAGCACACCTTGTAGCCGAGCTTCCGCGCAATCCCGATGTCGTGGTACTGGCTCTGCGCGACGTGCAGGATGTCGGACTGCTTGTAGCCGAAGGCGGACTGACGGCCCTTGTTGTAGGCGAAGAATTCCGGGTTGGGCTTGGCCACGCCGGTGTCGTCGGCGCAGACGGTGTCGTCGAAGGGATTGCCGAGCGCATGCGCATAAGCCGACAGCGCGACGCGATCGGCATTGGTCATCGCGACCAGGCGGAACCGGGTGCGCAGGCGCTTGAGCGCCTCGACCGAATCCGAAAACGGCCCCCAGCGCAGCACCGCGAGCTGGAACGTGTCGCAAGCGGCATCGTCGGAAGGCAAGCCGAGCTCCTTGGCGAGATGGCGATAGACGTGGAACATCGCCTCGCTGGAGCGCTCATAGTGCTTGTCGCGGCCGCGCTTGTAGGGCTCGAAGATCTGGTCGTCGCTGAGCTCGGCCGGCGTCTTGCCCGAGATCTTGCGCACCGCGTCGATCACGCCGGTCTCGAAATCGATCAGGGTGCCGACGACGTCGAAGGTGAGAACCTTGAAATTGCTGAACGCGGCTTGGGTCGACATGTCGGTTTCTTCTCTTCGGTTGGACAAGGCTGGCTTCAGTCCACCCTGGGCACGACGATGGTGTCCTCGGGGTGAAGGGTGACGGTGAGGCGGCCGCCGAGCGGCGGAATGCGGCTGTAGGCCTGGTGGTAGCTCGGCTGCCGCAGGCTGAGCGCGATGCCGTCGGCAAGCGAAAGGAAGATGCGCAAGCTCTCGCCCTGATAGACGATGTCGGTGACCGTTCCGGTCAACCGGTTGCAGGCGCCATCCTGCGCGCCGTCGTCGATCAGCAGTTTCTCGCTGTGCACGGCGAGCATCAGGGCATCGCCATCCGGAATGAGGCGGGCGCTGCGCAGCAGCGCATTGCCGAGCGCAACGCTGGAGGCATCGACGCGGCGGACGGGCAGCATCGTGGCCTCGCCGATGAAGCTCGCGACGAAGGAATCGGCGGGATGGTCGTGCAGCCGCTCGGGCACGTCGATCTGGATCAGGCGGCCGTCCTTCATCACGGCGACGCGGTCGCTCATGGTCAGCGCCTCGCGCTGGTCATGGGTGACGTAGATGATGGTGGCCTGGATGCGCCTGTGCAGCGCGCGCAGCTCGATCTGCATGGACTCGCGCAGCTGCTTGTCGAGCGCAGAGAGCGGCTCGTCCATCAGGATCAGGCGCGGCTCGAAGATCATGGCGCGCGCGAGCGCGACCCGCTGGCGCTGGCCGCCCGAGAGCTGCGCGATGCCGCGCTCTTCATAGCCGGAGAGCCCGACCATGCCGAGCGCCGCCCGCACCTTGTCGGGCCAGCTCGCTTTCGGCAGCCGGCGCGCGCGCAGGGGAAAGGCGACGTTCTCGCCAACGCTCATATGCGGGAACAGCGCGTAGTTCTGGAACACGACGCCGATGTCCCGCTTGTGCGGCGGCATGTAGGTGACGTCGCGGCCGCCAAAGAGAATGGTGCCTGACGTCGGCAAGATGAAGCCGCCCAAAATGCCGAGCAGCGTGGTCTTGCCGGAGCCGGAGGGCCCGAGCAGCGAGACGAATTCGCCGGCGCCGACATTGAGCGAGACGTCGTCGAGAGCGCGAACGGGGCCGTAGGCCTTGCTCGCGGACCTGATCTCGACGCTTTCCGCTCGTTTGTCCAACGATCGACCTCGCCCGTCCCTGCAATGGCGTGCCTCACTGCGCGCCATAAGCCTGCTTTATAGACATCGTTCCGGAGCATTCCGCGACGCAGCGTGCGCCGCACCAAATCCTCTTCCGAACACCCTGTCTTTAGGCTGTGATGCCAATGACAACAGACTTGGCAAAATCCGGCAATTGCCAAATTCTCACCGCGCCCATAACATGACGTTATGCCCGAGCTCCGCCGCATGCTGCCGTCGAGCAACGCCCTGTTCGTCTTCGACGCAGCGGCGCGCAATGGCAGCTTCACGGCCGCCGCCGCGGAATTGAACGTCACGCAGCCGGCGGTGAGCCGCATGCTCGGCCAGCTCGAGGAGCATCTCGGCGTCCGCCTGTTCGACCGCAAGGCGGGCCGCGCCGTGCTCACCGAGGAAGGCGAATTGCTCTATCGCCGCGTGCTCGACGGCTTTCGCAGCATCGAGAGCGGCCTCGTCGAGATCGAGCGCCGCCGCAAGGGCACCGAGACGGTGACGCTGTCGGTCTCCTCCGCCTTCACCACGCACTGGCTGATGCCGCGGATCGACAAGCTGCAGAAGCAGTTTCCGCAAGTCGACCTGCGCTTCCAGCTGATCTCCGGCGCGCTGCGCGGGCCGGTGGAGAACGTCGACCTCGGCATGCGCTTTCGCGATCGCGAAGAGCCCTCGTCGGGCGGCACGCTGATCATGAAGGAAGTCATGCTGCCGATGTGCAGCCCGAGCTATCTCGGCGCGACTGACCCCGCCGAGGGCAACACCATCATTCGCCTCGCCGAGACGCCGGGCGACTGGGCCGCGGATTACACATCGCTCCTCACCGGGCGCCGCGGCGCGGCCAAGGGCCTGAGCTTCACCGATTATGCCGTCGTGGTGCAGGCCGCCCTGCTCGGTCAGGGCATCGCGCTCGGCTGGCTGACGGTCGCCTCCCACTGGCTCCTGACCGGCGCGCTGGTCCCGGCCTCCGACCGGCTCACCACCACGCGCCGCATCTGCGAATTCCTGCCGCCGCGCAACCGCCCGATGCGCCCCATCGCCGCCGAGATCCGCGACTGGATCATCGCCCAGATGCACGGCGAGATCGCCGCGATCGACCGGCTTTATCCGAAGCTCGGCGCGATGGACGCGTGTTATTGACAGAGGTGTGCTCCCTCGCCCCGCTTGCGGGGAGAGGGTTGGGGTGAGGGGCGGTCTCCGCGGGGACGGCGAAAGTGAGACTCGCGGAGAGTCCCCCTCACCCGGATTGCATCTTCGATGCAATCCGGCCTCTCCCCGCAAGCGGGGAGAGGCGAAGAGCCCGCAACACCGCTCTCACCGATGCTCGATCGCGCGGATCGCGCCGCGCAGCTCGGCGAGGCCGCGAAGGCGGCCGATGGCGGTGTAGCCGGGGTTGGTGCGCTTGGTCGCCGCGAGATCGTCGAGCATGCGGTGGCCATGGTCGGGCCGGAACACGATTCGCTTGTCGGGCGAGCGCCCGGCATTCTCCTTCAGCAGCGCCTTGAGCACCGCGACCATGTCGACGTCGCCGTCGAGATGATCGGACTCGTAGAACGACAGCCCGTCGGCCTCGCGCTTGGTTGCGCGCAGATGCGCAAAGGCGATGCGCGGGCCGAAGCGCGCGGCCATCTCTGGCAGATTGTTCTCCGCGCGCACGCCGAGCGAACCGGTGCACAGGCAGATGCCGTTCGCTTTGGACGGCACGGCGTCGAACAGCGCCTGATAGTCCTCGGCGGAGGAAGCAATGCGCGGCAGGCCGAACAGCGGACGCGGCGGATCGTCCGGGTGCAGCGTCAGCGACACCCCGAGCTGCTCGGCCACCGGCGTGACGCGCGCCAGGAACTCGGCGAGATGCCGCCTCAGGATCTCAGGCGTGATGTCGCGATAGGTCGCCAGCCGGTCGCGGAATTGCGGGATCGTCATCGGCTCGGTGGTCGAGCCAGGCAATGCGCTTGCGATGACCATGACGAGATAGTCGATGTCGGCCTGGCTCATCTGCTCGAACAGCGCTTTCGCGCGCGCCTGCTGTTCGGGCGAATAGTCCTGCACAGCGGCCGGACGCTTCAGGATGTGCAGCTCGAAGGCGGCAAAGCGGTCCTGGTCGAAGCGCATGGCGCGGGCGCCGTTCGGCAGCTCCCATTCGAGATCGGTGCGGCACCAATCGACCACGGGCATGAAATTGTAGCAGATGATCTTGATGCCGGAAGCTGCCACCGCTTCCATGCTCGCGATCCACGCCTCGATCGATTTCGTGGCCTTTCCGCCGAGCCGCTTGACGTCGTCGGGGATCGGAATCGATTCCACCACCGACCAGGTCAGTTGCGATCGCCCCGGCTGGCCGTTCTCGATGAAGTTCTTGCGCTCCTCGACCGCCTTGCGCGTCCAGGCCTCCCCGATCGGCACCTGATGCAGCGCCGAGACGATGTCGCTCGCCCCGGCCTGCCTGACGTCGTCGAGCGAGACCGGATCATCCGGTCCGTACCAGCGCCAACCTTCGAGCATCATCTGGTCTCTCCACTCAGTTCGCGGTCAGCACGACCTTGACGCTCTGCGAGCGGTCAAGCGCCAGCCGCAACGCGTCGGGCGCGGTGGACAACGGACGCTCGGCGGTGACCAGCGACAGCACGTCGACGCTGCCGGCGGAAATCAGTTCCACCGCGGTCATGAATTCGAGGCCGAAGCGGAACGAGCCGCGCAGGTCGATCTCCTTGGCCATCACGGCATTCGACGGCGTCGGGATCTGGCCGCCCGGCAGATTACCGATCTGCACCACGACGCCGCCACGCCTGACGATGCCGATGGCACTGGCAAGGCCCGCGGCCGTGCCCGAGACCTCGAACGCAACATCGTAGGGACGCGCGGCGGCCTGCGCCTTCAGGCCCTCCTCGCCGCCCGAGACGTTCTCGACATGCGACGCCCCGAGCCGGGTCGCGAAGGCCAGCGGTGCCGGCGCGATGTCGGCCACCGTGACGTCGGCCATGCCGGCGCGATGCGCGGCGAGCATGGTCAGAAGCCCGATCGGGCCGGCACCGAAGATGATGCCGCGCTTGCCCTCGATGTTGCCGGCGCGCGCGACCGCGTGCAGGCAGACCGCGAGCGGCTCGGCCAGCGCTGCGGCTTGATAGGAGACGTGGTCCGGAATCTTCACGCATTGCGCGGGGACCGCATCGAAATAATTGGCGAAGCCGCCCTGCATGTGCGGCGTCTTCGAGGCCGAGCCCATGAAGTAGATGTTCTCGCACAGGTTCGGCCGGCCCTCGCGGCAGGCGACGCAATGGCCGCACCAGCGCGACGGGTTGACGGCGACGCGGTCGCCGACCTTCAGGTTGGCTGCGGTGCCCGCGATCTCCACGACCTCGCCGGAGATCTCGTGGCCGAGCACCAGCGGCGACTTCACCACGAAGTCGCCGGTCCGGGCATGACGGAAGTAATGCATGTCCGAGCCGCAGATGCCGCCGGCGCCGAAGCGGATACGCACCATGCCCGATGCCAGCTTGTCGAGCGGATGCTCGACCATGCGCAGATCTTCAGGGCCGAACAAGGTTGCGGCGAGAGCAGTCGAGGTCATTTGGAAAGTCCCATGTATTTCGGCAGCCAGAGGGTCAGGTCGGGAATATAGGTGATCGCGATCAGTGCGAGCATCAGCGGCACCAGCCAGGGCAGGATCGCCACCGTCGTGCGTTCGACCGAGAGTTTTGCCACGCGGGCGAGCACGAACAGCACCATCCCGAGCGGCGGATGCAACAGGCCGATCATCAGGTTGAGCGTCATGATCAGGCCGAAATGGATCGGGTCGATGCCGAGCTTGAGCACGATCGGCAGCAGGATCGGCACCAGAATGGTGATCGCCGCCGTGGTGTCGATGAAACAGCCGACGAACAGGATCAGCACGTTGGCGAGCGCCAGGAACACCCATTTGTTGTGGGTGATGCTGAGCATCCAGTCCGACAGCATCTGCGCAGCCTGCGACACCGTCAGCAGCCAGGCGAAGATCGAGGCGGCGGTGACGATGAACAGCACCGAGGCCGTGGTCTCGATGGTGTCGAAGGTCGCCTTGGCGACGGTCTGGAACGTCATGGTGCGGTAGCGAACGAGACCGAGGAACAGCGACCAGATCACCGCGGCAACCGCAGCTTCCGTCGGCGTGAACCAGCCGAGCGTCATGCCGCCGATCAGGATCACCGGCGCCATCAGCGCCATCACCGCCGAGAAGTCGAAGTACCAGTCGATCGCCAGCAACGTGCCGAGCCCGATCACCACCGCCACGTTGACCGAGAGGCCGGCGAGCACCATCAGCCAGATCGCCATCGGGAACGACAGCACGATCAGGATCTCGAGGCCGGCCGAGCCGAGCTGCGGCCAGGAGAACGGCGTATCGCTGCCCCATTTGTTCTTGCGCGCGAAATAGGTGACGGTCGCCATCATGAACAGCGTCAGCACGACGCCGGGAATGACGCCGCCGAGGAACAGCGCGCCGATCGAGACGTTGGCCATCATGCCGTAGATCACGAAGGGCAGCGACGGCGGGATGATCGGCCCGAGCGTCGCCGAGGCCGCGGTGACGCCGACCGAGAATTCGGTGGAGTAGCCGTGGTCCTTCATCGCCTTGATCTCGATGGTGCCGAGACCGGCGGCGTCCGCGATCGCGGTGCCGGACATGCCGGAGAAGATCACCGAACCGATGATGTTGACGTGACCGAGGCCGCCGCGCATCCATCCCACCAGCGCCACGGCGAATTTGTAGATGCGCCCGGTAACGCCGGCGATGTTCATGAGATTGCCGGCCAGGATGAAGAACGGCACGGCGAGCAGCGGAAAGCTCTCGACGCCGGCGATCATGCGCTGCGCCAGCGTGACGTCGGGAGTCACGCCGCTGACCAGGATGTAGAGCAGCGACGACGCGGCCATGGCAATCGCCACGGGAACGCCGAGCAGCATCAGGACGAGAAAGCCTCCGAGCAACAGCAGCATGATTTTATCCTTCCGATCCGTCGTAGGCACCGGGACGTTCGAGGACCGAGTAGCCCTGCCGCCAGTTCTGGATGCCCACCTGCACGGAGCGCGCGAACATCAGCACGAAGCCGAGCAATACGGCGTAATAGACGGAGTCCTTGGGGAGATTGATGGTGGTCATCTGCTCGTCGCCGATGATCTGGATGTAGACCCAGACCAGCTTGATGGCGTAGCCGAAGAAGGCGATCCGGATCAGATCGATCACCGTCGACAGTGCACGCCCCAGGAGATGCGGCAGATAGCGGTAGACGAGATCGACCTGGATGTGCCGCGACAGCCGCACGCACATCGAGGCGCCGATGAACACCACGCCGATCAGGCAATAGGTCGCGATCTCCTCGGTCCAGGCATAGCTGTCGTTGAGCACGTAGCGGGTGAAGAACTGCAGGAAGACGGCGAGCGCCATCACCCAGAAGATCGCCAGCGCCACCCAGTCCTCGAACGCGTAGACGCCGAGATCGACCTTCGGCGTCGCCTCCTCCTCGAAAGTGTGGGCGATCTCATCCGCGGTGATCTGCCGGTGGATTTCGGCGGTGGACATGGGGGGTACTCCTAGGGGACCTGAACGTCGTTCCGGGGCTCGCGAAGCGAGAACCCGGAACCTCGAAATCTCAGGTGCGCAATTGCGCACCGTAGGTTCGGTCCTGCGGACCGCCCCGGGATGACGACTACGTCGTCACTTCACCGCCTGGATCTTTTCCCAGTCGGCCTTGCGATAGCCAAAGGTCTCGAACGAGACGTTCTTCAGCACGGTGTCGCGGAACTCGTTCTTGTCGACCTCGGTCACGGTCAGGCCCTTCTCCTTGAAGAAGGCGACCAGCTTGGCCTCGTTCTGCTTGATCTCGCCGGTGGCCTTGGCGGCGGCCTCCTGCGCGACGTCGGTGAAGATCTTCTTGTCCTCGTCGGACAGCTTCTTCCACAGCGCGCCGGCGATCACGGTGTTGAGGTGATCGACGATGTGGCCGGTCAGCACGATGTGCTTCTGCACCTCGTAGAACTTCTTGGCCTCGATCGTGGTCAGCGGATTCTCCTGCGCCTCGACGGTGCCGTTCTGGAGCGCGAGATAGACTTCGGCGAAGGCGATCGGCGCGGTGTTGGCGCCGCAGGCGCGCGGCATGGCGAGATAGGCCGGCACGTCGGGCACGCGCATCTTCAGGCCCTTCATGTCGGCGCAGGTCTTGATCGGCTTGTTCGACGAGGTCTGGCGCACGCCGTAATAGGTCACCGCGACGATGTGGTGGCCGCTCTTGTCCTCATAACCCTTGGCGAGCTCCTTGAAGATGTCGCTCTTGGTGTAGGCGAGCAGATGGTCGGCATCGCGGAAGGTGTAGGGATAATAGGTCACGCCGATCGGCGGGAAGCTTTTGGCCGCGAAGCTCGAGCCGGAGATGATGATGTCGACCGAGCCGAGCGACAGGCCCTGGTTGATGTCGGCCTCCTTGCCGAGCTGCGAGGCCGGATAGACGTCGATCGCATATCGCCCGTTGGTGCGCTTGCCGATCTCCTGGGCGGCCCATACCGACGCCGTGTGGAACGGCTCGGAGGTCTCGTAGACATGGGCCCATTTGAGCTTGGTCTGCGCCATGCTGGCCTGGGTGGCAGCCAATAGCGTGACGGCGGACACCGCTGCGGCAATCGTCATTTTCTTCAACACTGACTTTTCCTCCATTGTTCAAGTCTGCTTCTTGTTCGCCCGCCTCCGACCTGGATCCGGGCCGCCCAATTTCATCGCCGGGCGCGGCCGCCCGTCGTGCGCTTTTTCTTCGGCACAGGTTTAGGTTTTGCCGGTGATCGCGCCGCCCGGCTTCGCCCCGAAGCCGGCCCTGCCGCTTTCTCGGCGCCGAAATTCTGCGCGAAACGCTCCTGCGATCGCGCCAGATGAGTGCGCATCGCCTCGCGCGCGGCGTCGGGGTCATGCGCCGCGATCGCCTCGCGCACGGCGCGGTGCTCGTCGAGCGCGGTGCGCCAGGTGCCCGGGCTCTCGAAATAATGCGCGAGCTGCGTGAAATAGGGATTGAGGCGCTGGTCGAACAGCTCACCGACCACGCGCACCAGGACGGCATTGCCGAGACTGCCGGCGATCGCGACGTGGAAGGCGCGATCGTGCACCATCGAGGCTTCGCCGGGATGCTCGACTTTCTCCATCGCGATCAGCGAGGCGTCGATGCGGGCGATGTCGTCCCTGGTCGCGACGCGCGCGGCCTGCTCGGCGATGGCGCTTTCCAGGAATTCGCGGGCGCGCAGCAGCTCGAACGGCCCCTCGATGACGGCGGCGGCTGCGGGCGCGGCGATTGCGGCGGGCTCGATCACATAGATGCCGGAGCCGACGCGGATGCGCAGCCGGCCCTCGACCTCGAGCGCGATCAAAGCTTCGCGCACGGTCGGCCTGGACACCTTGAGCTGCTCGGCGAGCTCGCGCTCGGTCGGCAAGCGGCTGCCGACCGCGTACTCGCCGCTGTCGATCAGGCTTCGCAATTGATCGGCGACCTGGCGATAAAGCCGTCTCGCCTCCACAGCTTCCAGCGGCACGCTGGTCCTCCCGAGAGGGTCGCGCGGGGCTTGAACGGCCCGCGGCCCGCCAATTTTGGCAAATTGGTCTTACCAATTGACCGAAGCATTGACCTGATCAGGGCGCCATGTCAAGCAGCCGCAAAGCAAAGGGGAGACGTCCATGCGCCCAGGTTCCGTGCGTCTTGGCAGCGCCAATCTCGACCGGCTGGCACCTCGCGTCCGCCGCCCGGCCTATGACCGTTCGCGCCTCACACCCGGCATCGTGCATCTCGGCCTCGGCGCATTTCATCGCGCGCATCAGGCCGTCGTCATCGACGATTGCCTTGCTGGCGGCAGTTCGTCCTGGGGCATCATCGGCGCCAGCCTGCGCAGCCCGGACACGCGCGATGCCCTCGCCCCGCAGGATCATCTCTACACGGTCGCCGTGCGCGCCGCCGAAGGCACCGAGCACCGCGTGATCGGCGCGCTGCTCGACAGCGTCGTCGCGCGCGAGAAGCCGGCGGCGCTGGTCGAGCGGATGGCTGATCCCACCACCCGCATCGTCTCGCTGACCGTCACCGAGAAGGGCTATTGCCACACGCCGCAGACCGGCGACCTCGACGAGCGGCATCCCGATATCGTGCATGATCTGAACAATTTCGACGCGCCGCGTTCGGCACCCGGCTTCATCGTCGCCGCGCTGGCGCGCCGGCGCGCGCTGGGCGCCCTGCCCTTCACCGTGCTGTGCTGCGACAATCTCGCCGCCAACGGCCACACGGTGCAGCGCATCGTGACGCAGTTCGCGGCGCTCCGCTCCAAGGATCTCGGCAAGTGGATCGCGGACAATGCCGCTTTCCCCTCGACCATGGTCGACCGCATCGTGCCTGAAACGACGGATGCCGATCGGGACGCGGTCGCGAACGCACTGGGCATGCGCGACGCCTGGCCTGTCATGACCGAGCCGTTCACGCAATGGGTGGTCGAGGATCGCTTCACTGCAGGCCGGCCCGACCTTGCCGCCGCCGGTGTCGAGCTCGTCAGTGACGTCAAGCCGTTCGAGCTGATGAAGCTGCGGCTGCTCAATGCCAGCCATTCGGCGCTGGCCTATCTCGGCTATCTCGCAGGCTATGAGACCATCGCGGACACCATGCAGGACCCGCATTTCGCCCCTCTCGCCGCGCGGGTGATGGAGGACGCCGCGGTCACGCTGACGATGCCTGCCGGCACCGACCTTGCCGCCTATCGCGCCTCGCTGCTCAAGCGCTTTTCCAACCCGGCGCTGCATCACCGCACCTGGCAGATCGCGATGGACGGTTCGCAGAAGCTGCCGCAGCGACTGCTCGGCGCGATGCAGGATCGCCTCGCCAGGAACCTGCCAATCGCAACGCATGCCCTCGCGGTCGCCGGCTGGATGCGCTACGTCACCGGGACCGACGAACAGGGCCGCGCCATCGATGTGCGCGATCCCCTTGCCGGCGAGTTCGCTGCGCTGGCGCGCGAGGCTGGCCCCATCGCCGAGCGGCTCGCGCCGGCGCTGCTTGGGGTCGAAAAAGTGTTCGGGCCGCTGGGTGCCGAGCCGCGGCTGCGCGAGGCCGTGACGGCGGCGCTCGGCCGACTTTACAAGGATGGGGCGCGGCGGGCCGTGGAGACGCTGGTCACGGCCTGACCGGGCAATGCTGCACTGCGTTCCAGATCGGACACCAGGCCGAACGGAAGTCGCGCTTGCTTTTTGCCTGTCCTTGCCGCACCGGAAAAGCATGACAAAGGGCAACAAGCTCATCGCCGCCAACGCGGCCTTCTACGCCGCCTTTTCGGCCGGCGACTTCGCCGGCATGGAACGGATGTGGGCGGACGACGACGCCATTTCCTGCATCCATCCCGGCTGGCCGGCAATCATCGGCCGCGCCACCGTGATCGGAAGCTGGCGCGACATCCTGCAAAATCCCGAAAGACCGCAGATCGTCTGCGCCGAGCCGCAGGTTATCGTCGACGGCGACAGCGCCCGCGTGCTCTGCATCGAGATCGTCGACGGCACCGCCCTGGCCGCGGCCAACCATTTCCGCCGCGAAGGTGACGAGTGGCTTCTGGTGCATCACCAGTCGAGCCCGATTGCGCAGATTGTCGAGCAGGCTGAAGACGATAGAACGAGCCACCGGGTGCACTGACCGTGGCGCTCACGCCGCCGTGACCTACTGTGCATGGGGTTGTTTTTCATTTTTTTGGTTTGGCGGCCAGTTCCGACAGGTCGTCCAGCACACAGCGCGCCGCGCTGAAATCCTCGTCACGGAAAAACATGCTCCGGGTGATCAGGACCGGAATGCCGGCGCGCGACGCTGAGATCAGCCCGTTGGCGGAATCCTCGATGGCCACGCACTCGGCCGCACCCAGCTTCAGCCGCGCCAGCGTTTCGAGATAGACGTCCGGCGCCGGCTTCTTGTGCCGGACGTCGTCACCGGCGACGATCGCATCGAACGCCGCGGTCCAGTTCGCGCCCAGCGCCTGCGACAGCAGCGCATCGATGTTGCCGTGCGAGGTCGTGGTCGCGATGGCGAGCCGCTGGCCGCGCGCCTTGGCCGCGGCGAGCAGCTCGATCACGCCCGGCCGCAACGAACAGCAGCCGGTCTCGACCAGCTCGGCATAATGCGCGGTCTTGATACGGTGAAGCTCCGCGACATCCGCATCCGACAGTGGCGGGCCGACCTTCAGCCGGGCGTGGTAGGAGCGCATGCGCTCCTTGCCGCCGGTCACCCGCAGCAGGTCCTTGTAGGTCGTGCGGTCCCACTGCCAGTCGAGACCCTGGCAGACGAAGGCATGGTTGAAGGCCTGCCGATGCAGCTCCTCGGTCTCGGCCAGGGTGCCGTCGACGTCGAAGATCAGCGCGGCCGCGCGCCGGATCAGCTCATCCGCCGGTGCGAAAGCGAGCGCTTCTGCCTGCATGATCGGTGCCTCCCTGTGACGGTCGACCATCGCCTGGGGCATGAGCCGAGACAAATCGCAATATCTTTTGCCGGACCCAAAAATCTCTTATGAGCGAAGGACGCGCAGCCCGCGCGGGAACCTTTGTCGGCACGGGAGACGCATGCGGCTCTTCATCCTCGGCCTCGGCTACAGCGTCCGACACTTCGTCCGCCGGTTCGGCGGCAGCTTCTCCCATGTCGCAGGCACGGTGCGCGATCCCACAGAGCGGGACGACCTCGCCGGCATCGAAGTGCACGCCTTTTCCGGCAGTCCGTCGCATGAGACGGCCGAACTGGTCCGCAACGCCGATGTGCTTCTGGTGTCGATCCCGCCCGGCCCGGCCGGCGATCCCGCCATCACGGCGTTTGGCGACATGCTGACAGCCGGCCGCCGCAAGATCGTCTATCTCTCCACCATCGGCGTCTACGGCGATCACGGCGGCGGCTGGGTCGACGAGACCACGCCACCGCAGTCGACGCTCGACCGTGCCCGCATGCGGGTCGCCGCCGAGCAGGTCTGGCTGGACATTGCGCAGGGCGATGCGGCGATCCTGCGCCTCGCCGGCATCTACGGTCCCGGCCGCAATGCGCTGACGACGCTGCGCGCGGGAACGGCCCGCCGCATCGTCAAGCCCGGCCAGGTCTTCAACCGCATCCATGTCGACGACATCGCAACCGCGATCAAGGCCGCGATTCATCACGGAAGCGGCGGCACCTGGAACGTCTGCGACGACGAGCCGACTCCGCCGCAGGACGTGATCGCCTATGCGGCGACGCTGATGGGCGTTGCACCGCCGCCCGAAGAAGATTTCGCGACCGCCGAGATGTCGGCGATGGCGCGGAGCTTCTATGCCAGCAGCGCCCGCGTCTCCAACGCGAAACTGAAGCGCGAGCTTGGCATCACGCTTGTCCATCCGACCTATCGGCACGGCCTCGACGCGCTGTGGCGCGCGGGCGAAGGACGATAAGGTTCCGACATCCTCCGGCGCGCCCCAGACATGCCTCCGCCCGCGCTTGACTTCGCGCCGGTGGCGACGTGAGCTGGGCACCGAGCGGGCCACTCGCATAACGAGCCCGCGCCCTTGGGAGGACGCCATGAACAAGACGATCGCCCTGATCGCGACGGCTGCAATCATCACGCTCGGTGCAGCGCGCGCCGCACCACTGCCCGAAGCCAGCCCCGACGATGTCGGCTTCTCCCGGCAGGGACTCACCCGCCTCGATGATTTCTTCGCGCGCGAGATCGCCGCCAAGCGCGTCCCCGGCGCGGTCATCGCCATCGCGCGCGACGGCAAGCTGGTGCACTACAAGGCCTATGGCCTGCTCGACCCGGACAAGGGCACGCCGATGCCCATCGACGCGATCTTCGCACTGGCCTCGATGACCAAGCCGATGGCGGCGGTTGCGGGCCTGACGCTGATGGAGCAGGGCCGGCTGCCGCTCCAGGCCAAGCTGTCCAATTACTATCCCGGCTTTGCCGACATGAAGGTCGGCGTGACCCAGGCCGATGGCTCGCTCAAGCTCGAGCCGCAGGCCTCGCCGATCTTCATCCACGATCTCTATCGGCACACCTCGGGATTGATGTATGGCGGCCGGCCGGACTCGTCGAGCCCGGTGGCTCGGCAGTATCCCAGTGGTATCGCGCCCGCGATCGAAGGGGACACCCAGGCCTTCATCGATCGCATCACAAAGCTGCCGCTGGCGCATCAACCCTCGACCGAGTTCGAATACGGCTTCTCAATCGACGTGCTCGGCGCGGTCGTCGAGAAGGTGAGCGAGCAGAGGCTCGGCGACTATCTCGCCACCAATGTCTGGCAGCCGCTCGGCATGAAGGACGCGACCTTCCACCCGACCGACGCGCAGCGCCCCCGACTCGCCCGCCCCTTTGCCAACGATCCGCTGACCGGCAAGCCGCAGGCCATCAAGCTCCTGGACACGCCGACCAAATTCGATTGCGGCGGCGCCTGCTCGTTTGCGACAATCGGCGACTACGTCCGCTTCGGCCAGATGCTGCTCAACGGCGGCGAGCTCGACGGCCAGCGCATCCTCTCGCCCAAGACCGTGCACCACATGACGGCCAACCATCTCGGCCCCGAGATCAAGAACAACGTGGCGAACATCGAGCCGCATCGCGCCGGATTCGGCTTCGGCCTCTCCGTCGCAGTCCGCACCAGCGAGGGCCTGTCGTCGGTCCCCGGCAATCCCGGCGAGTTCACCTGGAACGGTGCCTACGGCACGCAGTTCCTCTGCGATCCCAAGGAGCGTCTCGTTGTCGTCGTGGGAACGGCCGCGCCCGGCGAGCTCAGGAAGTACTATCGCGAGCAGGTGCAGGACATCGTCTATGGCGCGATGACGAAGTGATAACGCTGCGCTGACAGGAAGAAGGGCGGCCGCCTGGGCCGCCCTGCTGTTTTGACCCGGCGCCAGCCCAGGGTCAGCCCAGGACGCCGTATTTCCTAAACCAGGCCTCGGCCTGCTTCCAGGCGTCCTCCGCCGCATCCTTGCGATAGCTGCCGCGGTAGTCGGCGTGGAAGCCGTGTGGCGCGTCGGGATAGATCTTGAATTCGGCCGTCTTCTTGTTTTCCGCCAGCGCGGCTTTCATCTGCTCGACCTGGGCGACGGGAATGCCGGTATCAGCACCACCGTAGAGGCCGAGCACCGGCGCCTTCATCTCGGGCGCGAGCTGCATCGGGCTCTTCGGCCAAAGCGGATTGGCAGGATCGACCACCGTACCGTAGAAGGCAACGCCGGCCTTGAGGCTGCTGCTGTGGGCGGCATATTCCCAGACCGTGCGACCGCCGCGGCAGAAGCCGATGATGCCGAGCCTGGCGGTGTCGCCGCCCTGCGATCCCGCCCAGGCCACCACGGCGTCGAGATCGGACAGCAGCTCGGCGTCCGGCTTGGCGTTGACGATCGGCAGCAGATCCTTGATGTCGGTGATCTTGGTGAGGTCGACGCCCTTGCGGAAGTAGTAGTCGGGCGCGATCGCGAACGCGCCGAGCTTGGCGAGGCGCCGCGTCACGTCCTTGATGTATTCGTGCAGGCCGAAGATCTCCATCGCCACGATGATCACCGGCGCCTTGGTGTTGCCGGCAGGACGGGCGAAATAGGCGGGCATCTCTTCGGAGCCGACCTTGATCCTGGCATCACCGACCTGGAGACCATTGCTGTCGGTCGTGATCGGCTCGGCGCGCACGGGGCCGGCCGCAAGCGTGTAACCGGCAGCCACGGCCGCCGTGGCGCTCATGAATCCGCGGCGCGAGACCGGGGCGACTTTCGTCAGCCCGACGACGTCGGACGTCATGGTGGTTTCGAAACTCATCAGTCTATCCCTTCCTGCTGCGCATGGGGGCTTCTCCCTTCGGCGAGGCATTCGCCAATACTTGCCGGAAAAACGCAAATCACCAGCCTGCGAGCAGAATTATCCTCATGCCACTCCCTGCCGATGCTTCACCGGCGCCATCTCCGGCATCAGGCTCATGGCGACAAGTCCGGCCACCGCCGCCAGCGAGACCCGAGAACCGAGCATGTTGCCGACGGTGACTGCTCACGCAGCACGTCCGCCCCTGAACGCCGTTGCTTGCCCGATTCCGATCGACACTTTGACTTTCCCTTGAAGCTGATGCGCGGACTTAACCGTCTAGCTGCGTTGCATCGCAACATCCATTAACCCAGAACAATGGTTCTGCCTCCGGCTGATCACGCTGTCATTCGCGGCAGATGATGCGCGTGGTCGCGCATTCGACACGCTGACCCGCAACAAATGGGCACTGCAGTGCCCACAACGACACATCATGTTGCTGACGCCTCGCATCTCACCGTCACTGGCGCGCTCGCCGTCGTCATTTGACTGAAATTTTCAGATCAGTTGAGTCGTGCGGTTTACTCGAACTTTCTTTGTGACGCCCTAGTTCCACGTCCGGAAGTTCCTTCTCCGGCGAGAAAGAGCTTCTTCCTCAAGCGAACGACCGGCAACGGACGATGCCGCCGCAGGACCTCATTCTCGCCAACCCTGATTGCGCTACCCAAGGCTCAATTGAATAAAACTTTATCCGCCCCCGGACCCGAAATGAATTTGGCTCGTGAATCGATTGAATTGTTGGAGCAGGTCGCACGCATCCTGTGGTTCGAAGGCACCAAGCACGGCTTGCGCGACCGCGAGTGGATGGCGCTGCGATTCCTCTCCCGTGCCAACCGCTTTTCCCGGACGCCCTCGGCGCTCGCGAGTTACGTCGGAACCACGCGCGGCACCGCCTCGTTCATCATCGGGGAGCTCGAGCGGCTCGGCTATATCGAGCGGAAGCGCTCGGCGACGGACAAGCGCTCGGTGATGCTGAGCGTGACGCAGCAGGGAAAGAAGTTCCTGGTGCGCGACCCCGTCAACGTTCTCGTCGACGCGATTGCCGGACTCGACGACGAGGTCAAGATCCGCTTCCGCGACACGTTCCGGCACGTGCTGGATCAGTCGGACGCGGCCGAGCAGCGCCACCACACCGACGTTTGCAAGCGATGCATCTTTCTCCGGGAAGAGCGCACCGGCACGGACAGCAAGGCAACGGCCGAATTCAGCTGTCGCCTGTTTCGCTCGCCGATCGCGGAGCCCGAGGTCGATCTGCTATGCACCAGCTTCGAGCATCATCGCCAATAGCAGACGAGTCGCGCTTCAGGGCGTCGCCTTGCGCGACGAATAGACGACACCGCCGCCGCTGGTCTCGACAACCAGACGCCCGTTCTCGCTCCTGATCTCCTCGATGCGACCGAGGCCGGGCACCTGCTGTCCGAGCACGACTTCGATGACGCCGTTCGGGCTCTGCAGGATCGCGATCCCCTCATAGGCCTGGCGGACCGACCAGCCCTTGATCACCTTGCGCGGTGCCGAGGTGCGCTCGGACGGCGCCACCGAGCCCGTGAACTCGGGCGCCGCGACCGACGCCATCATCGCCCCCTGCTGCGACGACGGCTGCGATTGCACCGTTGCAGGCGCGGGCGCCGGCGCCTGAACCTGCACTTGGGCGAGCTTGTCGAGCTTCGCCGTCGAGGACGAGCTCACCCGCTCGATGCGGTCCAAATTCTCGGCGAAGCGACCGAAGCGGTCATTGGTCGCCTTGCTCGACTGATCGACCGCAGTGCGCAGACCGTCAAGATTTTCCGACACGCCAGACACCTGCTTGCGCAGTTGTGCGACGGTCTCGCGCAGGATCCTGATCTCGGTATTGGCCGCGACGTTGTTTTGCGCGGGCTGCGTGGTGGTGAGATAAGCGATCACGCCGGTGCAGGCACAGACCACGAGGATGGCGGCGCCCGCCAATGTCGCGAGCGGCGCAACCCAGGTCGGACGCGGCGGCGGCGGCTTGGCCACGATCACGGCCGGTTTCATCACGGTCTGCGGAGGCTTTGGGATCGCCATCTTGTCGAGACGCGCCTTGGCGCGGATACGCTTCAGTCCCTCGAGCGCTTCCTTCGCGAGAGCTTCGTCGCTCGCTGCGGCCGAGACACGCTTTGCGTTTGCCGCAGGCTTGGTCGCGCGCGCCGTATCGTCCTTCATGTCGCGCGGCTCAGCAGCCGGCTTTGCCGTCGCGGAAACATCAGCGGTCGCGTTGGGACGAGCTTGTCCATCGGACAACATGTGAAAATGCTCCGTTCGGTTCGATCTGTCGAACGGTGACGTTATTTGTCGAAGCTTGCCCGAAACGTGCGCACCTGAAGATCTTCGTCGCGCAAGATGCGACGTCGCACGCGTCAATCGCGTCACGCACGTGGCGAGAGTGCGACTCGAAAGACACACCCTCGCCAAGATTTCGCCAAGCTGGAGTCTCGCCGTCACACATGAGTCGAATTGTCGCATGTGGAAAAGCCGGGATCGGAGTCAATCCCGGGTTGAAAAGCCCCTGGTTTACATGAACTGCAGCACCACTCGAAATAGCTGTAATTGTACGGGGATACGGAACTTTAGACCCATCACCGTGCAAAACTAGTTCGGATTCCAAATCAACTGATGCGATTGAATATACCAAGAAACAACCTGAAACGAATCAACAGCATCAAACACACATAGCAATCGCTTTTCTCCGCACGCTTGATCGGAAATCGGCAATCGTTACGGTCCTATCAAGTGATTCTCGCCAGTTGGCGAGGAGATCGACAGAGTTTCAGTAGCGTTCGAACGCGATGAGCAATTTGGCGCAACTGTTCTAGGTCGTTTCTCAATTCGCTCCGCAAGGTGATCCGTAAGACACCCGCCGAGCCTCACACAGTAAGCGTTCAGTACCCGAGTCGAAGTAGCAGGCCTGCGAGACGCAGGCACTGAATGCGTAGGGCTGCCCGCGAATATCGAAACCATAACAACGGTTCGCGGGAAGGAATGTCGTCAAACAGCACGTTGCCGAGCCGGCGCATCACAACAACCAACCGGCCGCAACAAGTGCGAAACAGGGGCGAAAGACTGATGTATATTATCGTTGATGATCGCGAGAGCGTCGCGAACAGCTACGTCGGAGGGCTCGTTCGCGAAGGCGTATCCTCGATCGGATTCTCCTCCGGGGAATTCTGGGACTGGCTGCAATCCGCGAGCGAGTCGGATCTGGCAGCGGTCGATGCCTTCCTCCTCGGGGATTGCGATGCCCGCGGAAGCCTGCCGCGGGCCATGCGCAAGCGTTCCGCGGCTCCCATCATCGCCATGAGCGGCCAGAAGATGCTCAAGAACACGCTCGAGCTGTTCGAGTCGGGCGTCGACGACGTCGTGCACGTGCCGATCCACCTCCGCGAAATCCTCGCCCGAACGGCCGCGATCGCGCGCCGCCGGGTGGGCGAACTGCCAAGGCCTTGCGAGAACAGGATCCAGGTCTTCTTCAATGGCCGGGACCCCGAGATCGCGGGCCATGCCCTCACCCTGCCCCGCCGCGAACTGCGCATTCTCGAATATATGGTCAGCAATCACGGCAAGTGGATCACCAAGACGCAGATCTTCAACGCGGTCTACGGTATCTTCGAGTCCACGTTCGACGAAAGCGTGATCGAGAGCCACGTCAGCAAGCTGCGCAAGAAGCTCCGCGACCGCCTCGGCTTCGACGCGATCGTGGCCCGGCGCTATGTCGGCTACCGCCTCGACATCCCCGCCGGCGACACGATCGACGAGCCGATGCAGGAGCTCGACGAGGTCGGCATCCTCCTGAACAGGACGCACGCCGTCCCGGCCGCTTACCCGGCCGGAAACTGAGGCGACAAGCCCCGCCACGACACCGACAACAGCCTCCGCGACGCAGCTTCGCGGAGGCCGTTGCACGTTTGGGGGAGCAGACGCACAATGCGATGAACTCCGCTCGCACTTCGACGACGGTGCGTTCCCTCCCCTCACAGGCTGGGCCATTGCATTGGAGTATTGGTTGTCGTCATGCCCGGGCTTGTCCCGGGCATCCACGTTCTACGTGCTGCGTGGCAAGACGTGGATGGCCGGGACAAGCCCGGCCATGACGCTGTGGGTCCTACTTGCCCTAATCCGACGCCTTATGTGCGATTCCGTCGCTGGCCTACGGCTTCTGCTGGAATTCGTCCTTGGAGACGTAGTTGAAGTCCTCGACGAGGACGTCCTGGACGATTTCAGCTTGCATGCGCTCGTTGACGCGCTGCTTGATGGCCGTGGTCAGGATGGAGAGGTCGTAACGGGCGAGCTTGCGGAAATCGAGGCGATCATCCGCATAGATCCTGCGGAAGGCCTCGTCGACGACGAACGGCTCCGGCGGCACGTTGAGCTGGTGCATGGTCCGCGCCTCCACGGTGTAGACGAAGCGTGCCACGATATAGCCCTGCACGTTGCCGTTCTCGACCATGGGCACGCTCAGCGCCCGCGTCTTCTGGTATTGCAGCCCGTCGAGATATTCGTCCTTTGCCGGCAGAAGGCTGCCGTTCTCCTTCCAATAGGCCACCCCATAGCTCGTGCCCGCGGTGAGGATGCATACCCAGAGCCCGGCCAGCACCAGTCTGATCATTTTCCGTCCTGCGCTGCGCGACCGGTATAGGTGCCGTCCGACTCGGCCTCCTTGATCGCCTTGACGATGATGCCGGCGACCTCGCGCACCGCGTCATAGTGCATTTCGAGGACCGAGCGATTGCGCTCGAGCTTCTCGCGCAACCGCTGAATCTGCTCGGTGACCTCGACTTCGCCGCCGAGATGCATCCGCGCCCGCATCAGGCGGACGAATTCGAGCATGCTCCGGCTCTTGCGCGCGCTGAAATCGTCGAAGTCGATCTTCTGCCCCGTGGTGAGCGCAACCGTCTCCTCCTCGACGATGCCCTCGAGCCGGCGGATTGCAGCCAGCAGACCGCGCACCTCGTCCAATCTCGCCGCGTCCGCGCCGTCGACCACGGCCTCGGTGCCCACGATCGGCAGCAGCACGGGCAGCAGTGCATCGTCTGCCACAGCTTCCGTCATCATCAATTCGGTGTCCGTGACCGGCTGCTCGATCACCATGGCCGCCGCGCCTTCTTGTGCCTGCATAGGAAATTCACCCCTCAACGTCTGTCACCCATTCCTCGGATCGTCATCCGGCCTTGCCTGCGGCGTTCGGTGCCGGCGGATGCGCGGCGGCGAGCCGCTCGGCGATGCCGATGCCCTTGCCCTTCGCCAGCTGGCTGCCAAGCTGCTCTGCCAGCATCGACTTCCAGACGCCGCCCGCCGTGCCCTTGCCGAACACTTCCTCGGAATCCTTCGGCAGCATGGCCTCGACGAAGGTCTGGAGGATGAATGCCTCGAACTTCCGGTACACCTCGCCGGATGCCGGCGCCTTGATCACCCGGACCGGCGGGCCGTTCAGCGCATCCGATTGCACCTCTGACACTTTCGCCGCGGATTGTTCGGCGCTCGCCGCCGCAGCCTTGCCGACCTCCGTATCCATCGTGGTGGCGAAGTCGGCGCCGGAGGATTTCAGCGCATCGAGCTTCGCGGTCGCCACGCGCTGCGTCACGGGATCGGCGGCCTCGAGAACGTCGAGAACGAGGTCGGGTGTCGCTGTCACGATCATGGCTTGTTCCGGTTGGCTGGCGGCGGCATCCAGGCGCGCACGGCAGGGTTTATTCCCGTCATTTCCTCGAGGGAGCGCTTCTCGGCCTCGCGAAGCTTCTCGGCCAGCGCCGCCTTCGCGACCTCCTCGAGCTGCTTCACGCGGCGGCTCTCGCTGCGAACCTGGTCGAGCTGCTGCGCGGCCTGCGCCTGAACCGCGCGCGCGCCGACGCTCGTCCTGTTCAAGCGCCGCGCGATCGATTCGCTCGACGAGCCCGCCGGCGGCGTGCCGTCGTTCAAGGCGCCTACCAGCCATTCCTGCTCGTCCTGCAGGCTTCTCTCCTGCTGCCGCAGCTGCGCGAGCTGCCATTCGGACAGCCGGAGCTGGAGCTTCACGAGCGAGACCATCCGGCCGAGCTTGTCCGCGCGCGAGGTCATGCCGGTCACTCCGCCAGCCACGACGAGACGCCGAGCATGAATTGCGTCAAGAGCTCGTCGCTGGTGAGGTAGAGCAACAGGAAGCCGCCGAACAGCACGAAGGGCACGGAGATGAAGTAGACCGGAATCGCCGGCGTCAGCTTGTTGATCAGGCCGACCGCCAGATTGACGATCACGGAATAGACGATGAAGGGGCTGGTGATCCGCAGAGTCAGCACGAACGCTTCCGACAGGCGGCCGACGAGCTGGTCGAGCGCCATGCCGCCGCCGATCCTGCTGCCGGGCTGCCAGACGTCGTAGGAGTTCATCAAGCCGCGCAGGACCTGCCAATGCTGGTCGGTCATGAAGAACAGCGTGGTGACGGCCGCCATGATCAGCGGCACCAGGGCCGGCGCTGGATCGGTGTCGCCGACCGGCGTGCCCGGGATGTTGCTGAGGCCGATCGCGCTCGCCATCACGGTCGCCATGGTCTGGAGCGCGAGGAAGAACACGCGCCCACCGAGCCCGATGACGCTGCCGACCAGAAGCTCGGAGCAGATCAGGAGCGCCAGCGTCAGCGGGGCTGCGTTGTCCGTGAGCGGCTTCAGGACCGCGATCAGGATCGGCGCCAGCGCGAACGTCGTGACCAGCGCCACGAACAGGCGGACCTGGGCCGGAACGTTGACGCTGGAATAGCCGGGCACCAGCATCAGGCAGGCGCCGATGCGGCAGAACACGATGAACGTCACCAGCACGCTGTCCGCAAGGCCGGAGATCACGAGACGGCTCCGAGGGCCCTGATCTCGGCGCTGCGCGCGACCTCGACATGCGACAGGACCGGCAATGTCGGGAACACCCGCTCCAGGATCATCCGGACATAGGGGCGTGCTTCGGGAGTCACCGCCAGCACCACGCTGGTGCCGTTCTCGGTGAACTTGCGGATCGCGGCGCTGGCTTCGGTCGCGAACTGCTCGATCAGGCGCGGATCGGCGTCGAACTCGACGACGTCGCCCTTGGCGTCGCGCTTCAGGCTCTGGTGGAACGCGAGGTCCCAGCGGTTGCCGAGCCTGATGACGTTGAGCACGCCGTTGTCGGAGAGGTCGCCGCAGATCTGCTGCGCAAGCCGCGTGCGTACATGCTCGGCGACCTGCTCGGAGCGTCGCACATGGGGCGCGATCTCGGCGATCGCCTCCAGGATGAGGTGCAGGTTGCGAATGGAGACGCGCTCGGCCAGCAGGATCTTCAGGATCGCCAGCAGACCCGAATAGGAGATCTGCGACGGGCAGAGATCCTCGACGAGACGCTTGTATTCGGGATCGAGCCGATCGAGCAGCGCGCGCATGTCCTTGTAGGACAACAGCTGGGCGAGGTTCGCCCTGATCACTTCGCTCAAATGCGTAAGCAGCACCGACAGATTGTCGACCGGCTTGCAGCCCTGCCGCTTGACTTCGTCGGTGAAGGCTTCCGTCACCCACAATGCCTTCATGCCGAAGGCGGGCTCGATCACCTCTTCGCCGGGCACGTCGGGCTTGCCGTCCTTGTCGACCAGCACGAGCACCTCGCCGAGCCTGAGCTCGCCATGGGCGACGCGGGTGTCGTGGATGCGGATCTGGTAGCCCTTGGGGTCGATCGACAGATTGTCGGAGAGCTTGATCTCGGGAATGACGAAGCCGTACTGCTTGGCGAACTTCTTGCGGATCTTGGCGACGCGGTGGGCGAGCTCGGTGCGCGAGCCCAGGAGATGGACCGAAAGATGGCCGCCGAGCGCCAGTTCGATCTCCGCGGTCTTGAGCTGCTCCTTGACGGACTCCTTGGCCTCGGCCTGGGCGCGCTCGTCGGCCTTGCGCGCGTCCTCCTTCTGCTTCAGCGCCGCCTGCTGCTTCGGCAGCGAGTAGCCGACGAAGGCCATGACGCCGCCGAGCAGAACGAAGGGCGCCATCGGCAGCCCCGGCATCAGGGCGAGCACGAACATCATCAGCGCGGCGGCCGACACCGCGCGCGGATAGCCGCCGAGCTGCCGCAGCACGGCCTGCTCCGCCGAGCCCCTGGTGCCGCCTTTGGAGACCAGCAGGCCCGCCGACAGCGATACGATCAGCGCCGGCATCTGCGACACCAGGCCGTCGCCGACGGAGAGCTTCGTGTAGACGTCGGCGGCGCGCGACAGCGTCAGCCCGTGATGGGTGACGCCGATGATGATGCCGCCGAAAATGTTGATCGCCGTGATGATCAGGCCGGCGATGGCGTCGCCGCGCACGAATTTCGAGGCACCGTCCATGGCACCGAAGAACGCGCTTTCTTCTTCGAGCTCGCGGCGCCGGCGCTGGGCTTCCTTGTCGTCGATCAGGCCCGCCGACAGATCGGCATCGATCGCCATCTGCTTGCCGGGGATGGCGTCGAGGGTGAAGCGAGCGCCCACTTCGGCGATACGCGTCGCACCCTTGGTGATCACGACGAAGTTCACCGTGACCAGGATGGCGAAGATGATCAGGCCGATGACGAAGTCGCCGCCCATGACGAATTTGGAGAAGCCGGCGACGACGTGGCCGGCAGCCTGTTCGCCCTCCCCGCCACGCGACAGGATCAGACGGGTAGTCGCGACGTTCAGCGCCAGGCGCAGGATCGTCGCGATCAGCAGCACGGTCGGGAAGGCCGAGAAGTCGAGCGGCCGCTGGATCCACAGCGCGACCATCAGGATCAGCGCCGACAGCGCGATCGAGAATGCGAGGCCGAGGTCGATCAGGATCGGCGGGATCGGCAGGAACAGGATCGTGAGCATGGCCACGATGCCGCCTGCGAAGAAGGCGTCGGCCCCCAATCGTCGGGGGGTCGGCAGGCTAGCAGCTAACGTATCGGCCATGGGTCACCGGCAGAGGGGTCCGCCCCTAATCTGCCGTGCAAAGCTTACGCGGGGATGGTGGCGGATCACCGTCCGGATCAGAAGCCGTGCTCGATCCGCGAATAGACCATCTCGGTGAAGGTGGAGAGATGGGCGCCGATGAAGGAGCCGGAAACGGCAACGACGAGCAGGATGACGATGATCTTCGGAACGAAGGTCAGCGTCACCTCCTGGATCTGGGTCAGGGCCTGGATCAGCGCGATCATCGTGCCGACCAGCATCGCGGCGCCGACCGCAGGCCCGGAGGCGACGATGATGGTCCAGATCGCCGCCTGGACAATATCGAGGGCGTCGCGCTCGTTCATGACTGGCTGATCGTGAGGCCGGGTCCGACCGCGACCTTGGTGCCGTCCTGGAGGGTCGCGATGGAGCCGTCGCTGTTGATGGCGACCGAGACGACCTTGCCGCTGAAGCTGGCGCCGGTGGAATCGGTGAAGCTGACGGTCTTGCCGATCAGGCTGTTGGCCTGCGACAGGGACTGCGACGACAGCAGCGCGTCCAGCTTCGAATTGGTCTGCATCGCCTGCTCGACCGTCGAGAGCTGGGCGAACTGGCTCATATATTGCGAGGTGTCCATCGGATTGGTCGGATCCTGGTTCTTCATCTCGGCGATCAGGAGCTGAAGAAACGTGTTGTAGTCGACGCTGTTGCTCGACGTCGTCGTGGTGGATCCGGTCGAATCGGTCGACTTGCTCGTGCTATCGGTTGCGCTGGTGACGTTCATCTGTCTCTCCGCTGTCAGGCAGCCTCGACGGGGGTGATGGTGGCCGCGCCGGCCAGGATCGCCTGCTCCACGGGGAACAGGGCCCGAATCCGCTTGAGCGCCTCGAAGTAACGTGTCGCCTGGACCAGTTCGTCGACCGCACCAAGCCCGTCCAGCATCTCGCGGCTCTCGCACACGGCACAGAGGGCCGCATGGTGCTGCGCGTACAGCGCAGCGGCGTCGCGGATATCGGTCGGGTTCATCAGCATGAGCTGGACGATGAAATAAAGCTGCCGCAGCGCCGTCGTGGCGTCGGAGGCCTGCATGACCTGCCCTTCGAGCAGGAACATCACGTCGTTGACGAGCTCGACGGAGACCTTGCGGTCCACGCGCAGCACCGCGCCGTTGATGTAGATCCGTTCGCCAGCCCGCAAGGAGACTTTCATTAAAGCGCGTCTCGGATCAGGCGGTTGATTTCGATGAGCTGGATCACGTCGTTCGATCTTTCCTCGCGGAGACGATCGGCTTCCTTGACGACCCACAGGCCGATCGAGATGATGTCGGCGCGCAGCTTTTCCGGCAGGCCATTCTCGGGGTGCGAGAGATCTTCGATGAAGATCGTCCACAGCCGCCGCACATAGAGCAGGCTCTCGACCAGATCCTCGAGGCTGAAGCGCCCACGCTGGAGCCGCTCGAGCCGGTCGATGCCGAGGCTGAGCGCCTGCCGCTCGCGCCCCCGCGCCTCGTAGCCACTCTCGTCGACGACCGCTTCATAGGCTTCAAACGTCATCAGAACCACTCTGCGCAGGAGACCGAATAACAGGACAAGGTACGAACCAGACCTAGAGATAGTTGATGAGGCTGATCTGCTGGAGCTGCGAGGTCAGCGCGAGCGCCGTCTTGATCTGGGTCTGCAAGGTGTTGACCCGGACCGAGGCCTCGGTCGGGTCGACCGCCTCCAGCTTGACGATCTGGTTGTTGAGGATGTCCTTCTGGATCTTCAGCTTCTCGGATGCGCCGGTGACCCGTTGCTGGATCGAGCCGACGGTGCCGCCGAGCACCGCGAGATCGTTGATCGCGCCGCTGACGAGACCGATCGCCTTGTCGACGACGACCTGGAACGTGTCCTTGCTCAGGCTGGTGTTGCCGAGATCCGTGAGCATGGTGTAGGCCTCGGCCAGTTTACGGAAGCCTGGCTGGTTGGCGCTGACCGAGCTGTCGACGACCTCGGTCGTGGAGATGCGGCTCGACAGCGTCTGGTCCGTGGCCGATGACCAGTTGGTGTTCCAGGCCGGGCTTGCGAATTCGGGATCGAGCACATTGTCGAGGAAATTCTGCATTTGCGCCGGCGTGATCGTGCTCACGCCGGCCGCAGACTGCGAGAAGCCGAAGGTCGCGAGGAAGTCTGCATCGACCTGGTTCTTGCTGGTCGATCCCGCGACGTAGTTCGCCACCGGCACGGTCTGCGTATTGATGCCGCCGAACAGATAGGAGCCGTTGTAGGAGACGTTGAGCGCGCCGATCAGGTCCTGCAGGTTCGCGGACGCGCTCGGCATGATGATCTTCGCGCCGCTGTCGGCGTCGCGGGCCGCGATCAGGTTCTTGAGGAACTCCGAGGCGGTCGTGCCGAGCTGGGTGATCCGGTTCTGGGTCACGTCGAGGCGCCCCGACACCAGCTCGTTGGTGTCGACGAGCTGGTCGGCGAAGTTGAAATCGGCCCGCAGCGCCACGTCGCGGCCCGTTCCCGTGCCGAGCTCGAGGCCGACATCGGCGAAGCGGCCGGTGGTCGCCTCCTTCGAGGCCTTGGTCAGCGCGCTCTGGTTGTTCGTGATCGACGACCTCAGCGACGACGACAGCATCAGGGTCGAGATGTAGTTGGCGCTCATCATGACTTAATTCCCCACGGCAGCCAGCAGGCTCTGCAACATCTGGTCGACGGTCGAAATGATCTTGGACGAGGCCGAATAGGTGCGCTCGACCTGGAGCATCAACGCCATCTCGTCGTCCATGTTGACGCCGGCGACGTTGGACAGCGCCGCGGTGCTGCGGTCGAGCAGCGTGTTCTGGTACTGGACGTTGTCGTCGGCGGCCTTGCGATGGCTTTCGATCCAGCTCGCCGAGGACGAGGCGAACTCGATCACGCTGCCGCTCGGCTTGCCCTGCGCCGTGACGTCGAACGGCTGCGGCGCGTTCATGTTGTCGATCAGCTGCTGGAGCCGCGTCGAGAAGCCCGCATTGCCGGTCGTGTTGTAATTGTAGGCGGCGCTGCCGCTGATGGCGCCGTCGCGCAGCAGATTTGGGTTGCCGCCCGCGGCCGGGTCGACCGATGCGGCGACCGAAATCGTGCCGGCCAGACCGACCGAGATCGTGGCGCTCGCGGGCATCGCGGGCGAACCCGGATAGGTGAAGAGGCCGGGCACGTCGGGCAGCGCGGCGCCCGATTGATCGACCTCTTTGAACGCCTCGATCAGGCCGCGTGCGACTTCGTCGAGCTGGCTCTGATACGTCACCGTGTCCTGGTCGCGCAGCTGGGCAAGGCCGGCGAGCTTGCCGGATTTGAGCGGCATGACGGAATTGGCACCGGTCACGGGCACGCCGTCGATGAAGACGGCATTGCCGGTGGTGCCGGCCGTGTAGGCGTTGGTCGGCGTAAAACTCACCGGCCGGGCCGTCTTGTCGAACAGCACGACGCCGCTGTCGGTATAGAGCGCCGCATCCCCGTTGGGACGCAGCGACATGGTGACGCCGAGCTCCTGCGACAGCTTCGAGACGATGCTGTCGCGCTGGTCGAGATAGTCGGTGACGTCGTCGCCGGTGGTCGTGCCCTTCACGATCGCGGTGTTGACGGTCTGGAACTGGGTGAGGAGCTGGTTGATGTTGGTGACCGACGTCGTCATGTCGACGTCGGCCTGCTCGCGGACCGACTGCACGGTCTTGGTGGCCTGGTTGAGCGCGGTCACCATGTCCTTGGCGGACGTCACGGCAGCTTGTGCCAGGGTCGCATTGTCGGTGGAGTTGGCGTATTGCTGCAGCGCCTGTTTCAGCTTGTTCAGCTGGGCGGTGGGCGACTGTTCGAGCTCGGGATCGTCCACCGTCGATGCCGCGATCTTCTGCAGACCGTCATAGATCACGCTCTGCTTGGCGGACGACGAGGTCGCGACCAGGACGTTGCTGTAGAGGCCGGAGGAGGCCGCACGCTGGATCGCCGCGACGTAGACACCGGCGCCGGGAAAATTGTCCAGCATGGTGATCTTGCGCGAATAGCCGGGGGCGCTTGCCCCGGCGATGTTGCGCGAGATCGTCGCCGATTGGATGCCCGACGCCATGAGCGAGGAGCGGGCAGAGTTGAGAGCGGCGGTAATGGACATGACGTGCCCTTGCCCGAAACGAGCGCTGAAATATTCAGCGCTTCAGGTTGACGACGACGTCCAGCAGGTCGGCGCCGGTCTGGAACGATTTCGAGTTCGCGGTGAAACCGCGCTGGGCCTCGATCATCGAGGTCAACTCGTCCGCGAGATCGACGTTGGAATCTTCCAGTGCGCCGGATTTCACGGTGCCGAGACCGCCCTGGCCGGCGAGACCGACCTGCACGTTTCCGGACTCCAGGTTGGGCGAGTAGACGTTGCCGACCTCGGGCGTCAGGTGATCCGGGCTCGGCACGGTGGCGAGCGCGATCTGGAAGCTCGGCAGCGTGGTGCCGTTCTTGAGCACGGCGGTGACGATGCCCTTGTCGTCGATATTCACCTTCTCGACCGCGGACGGAGCGTTGCCGTCGACCGTCGCCTTGAAGTCGAAGGCAGCGGCGACCTGGGTCATGGCCGACATATCGATGTTGAAGGCGGCCGAACCGCCGGGGATCGCGACCGAGAGCGACGTCGGGCTCGCCGCGGCGAGCTTGCCCTTGCCGGTCGCGGTGACGTCGAAGGTGAACGTGGTCGCGGGGCCTGCCGTCGTCAGCGCGGTTGCGCCGTTGTAGACCTGGATGTCCCAGGTGTTTGCGCCCGTCTTGGCGGCGTAGACGTCGAGCGTCACAGCATTGCCGATGTTGTCGTAGGTCACCATCGACGTCTTCGAGGTGTAGTTGGCGGGTCCTGCCGGGGCTGCGATCGCGGTCGCGCTCGGATCGAGGTTGGCGGCGACGGTCGCCTTGGTGGACGGCGCTGCCTGCAGCGCCATCTGGTTGACGTTGATGACCTGGAGACCGCCGAAGCCGTTGGCGGCGACGGTGGGCGTGGCACCGTTGGCGATGTTGTAGCCCATCAGCTGGAAGCCGGCGGTGTTGACGAGGTTGCCCGTATCATCGGGCACGAACGCGCCGGCGCGGGTGAGGAAGTTGTTGCCGTTCGCATCCTGCACGACGAAGAAGCCGTTGCCCTGGACCGCAAGATCCGTCACCGAGGTCGTGAAGTGGTAGTTGCCGGGGTCGGAGATGGCGTAGCGGACCGTGGTCTCGACCGCGCCGGAATCGTAATTACCGGAGCCGCTCTTCAGGATCAGCGAGGAGAATTCGGTGGAAGCCCGCTTGTAGCCGGTCGTGTTGACGTTGGCGATGTTGTCCGAGACCGTCGACAGCTTGTTGGACTGCGCGTTCATTCCGGAAACGCCGGTGCGCATAACACCATACAGGCTCATGAAGGGGGCTCCTTTGGTAGGTTGCAGCTACAATGGGGGTTCTTGCTTGCGCGGGGCTGATGATTGGGGACGATGCACAACTTGTCGTCGTGCCATTGGTCGTTGCTTCAGTTCATCGCGTCATGTTGCCTTCGGCTGGCAGAACGAGCGCGCCTTGTCGGTCCACGCGCCGAAGCCGCTGGAGACGAGATGCGCGACGATATGGCAGACGTAGCGCTTCTGCGCCGGCTGGTTGTTGGGGCCGGCATTGTAGCGCGCGACCGCCATGGTCCAGCTGCCCTCGCGCTGCTTCAGTTCTTTCAGGAAACGCGCGGCATAGTCGACGTTTCTGGCGGGATCGAACATCGCCCGCACCGAACTGAACTTGTCGCCGTGAAAATAGTGGTTGATCTGCATGCAGCCGAGATCGATCAGCTTGATCCCCTTAGCCCGTATCGCCTCGAAATTCGCCATGGCGTCGTCGAGGTCCTTGGCGAACACGGTCTGGCCGTCGGTTCCGAGCGCGTAAGGATGCAGCGCGCCGCGGCGGCCGGTCTCGGTGAGGCCGACCGCATAGAGAATGCCGAGCGGAATCCCGTGCTGCTGGGCCGCGCGCGCCATCTCGCGCTCGCAAGGGCGCGTGCTGTCGGTCGCCGCCGCCGCGGTGCCGGCGTTACAGATAAACAGGGCCGTGGCGATTCTGCTGACCCAATTCCTGGTCATGACGCGTCTCCTGATTGGACTGGCGCTCCTGCCTTGCCTGCCTCGCGCCACCGTCGGACTGTCCCGACGAGGTGCCGGCGCCGCCGAACGTTCCTTGCGACTGCGACGACGGCTGCTGCTGGCCCGAGAACTGCGGCTGTGACTGGCCGGAACCGCTCTGGAATCCATCCAGCGAACCGTGCTGCACCGGCGCGACGTCGGCCACGTAGCCTGCCGATTGCATGAGATCGCGGATCGAATCGCGCTGCTGGTCCAGCATCTGGCTGGTGTCCTTGCGTTCGGCTGCAAGGTGGATCGACACTTCGGTGCCGACGAGGCGAAGGCGCACGGTGACGTTGCCGAGCGCGGGCGGCTCGAGATTGATGGTCAGGATCTTCAGCGGCTGATCCGGCGCATTGGTCTGGGGCGCCGTAAGATCGGGCGCGGCGGAGGCCGCAGGGCTTGCGGACTCCTTCAGCTCGGCGACCACAGCGTTGGCGACCTGCTGCGGGGCGCTGAATTGCGCCGGAGGCAGATGGGTCTCCTGCTGGACCACCGTGACCTTGGTCGTCTCGGGCAGCGCGTCGCGCCCCGCGGCCTTGGCCGCGCGCTCGACATTGGCCGTGACCGCCTCGAAACCTGGTGTCGCGGGCATCGCGCCCGACGGCTCACCGTCCCGTGCAGGCAGGGATTGGGGCGCGGTCGCCACCTGCGAAGCCGCGGCACGCGGGCGCGCGGCAGACGGAGGATCGTTGGATGGGGCGGTTTCGGTCGCGGCCACCGCCTTCGTGACCTGAACCTCGCGCTTCGTGGACGACCGTTCCTCGCGCACGGGCGCGTCCTTGTCGGTCGACTGCAATTGGATCTGCGGCTTCACGGCAGGAACCGCGGCGATCTCCTGTCCGATCACCACGGCAGTATTCGATGGGGCCTCGACGTCCACCTTGGCGGCATGATCGACGTGGCGTTGTTTCTCCAGCGGCTTCTCGGTCTTCTTGTCGGACGGCCCGTCGCTGGACTTTGCGTGCTCCGACGCTGCGACGCGCTCCTGCACCACCGCGGCTTTCGGCTTCTCCGCCTCGCCGGGGTGGACCAGACGCGTGCGCAACGTTCCGGGCTTTGCCGTCGTTTCGCTGCCGCCGTCGTTCAGGGCCTGCTTGGCGAGGTTCGAGACGGTATGGAGCAGATCGTTGAACGAGGAGCTCGACTGAGACTTGCCGCCGGCGCCCTTGGCCGAGCGCGACGTTCCCCGCATGTTGAGGCTCTCGGCAAGACCCGAGAAATGCTGTCCGGAGGTTCCCGTGAGCTTGGTCATGGACGGCGATCCCTTGTGAAGAGTTCGAGCTCGCGGAGCTGCTTTTGCGCGCGCGCGAGCGTCGCGGTTGATGACGCCAGATCGAGGCGCGCCGGCGTCACCGGAGGCTTGTCGGCCGCGATGGCGGATCCGCCCGGAAGCGGCTTGCGAACATCGAGCGCGAGCTGCATCGTGGCGTTGAACAGGGGCACGTCGCGCTCGGGCAGCTTCGACTTGTCGACCGCCTTCAACTCGGCGAGGCCGCCGTCATATTCGTCGGCGAGTGCCCGCGCGGCGGCGCGGAAGAAATGCGCCCGTTCGCGATCCGCCGAGGCATCAGCGCTGAGCGTCAGTGCCCGTTCGCCGGCGAGCCGCGTCACGGCCAGCTGTCCACGCACCATCGCGGCGCGCGCGAGCACCAGATAGAGCTTGAGGCGGCTTGCCCGATCGACCTGCTCCAGCAGGGCCGCGATCCGCGCGAAGCGGCGTTCGTCGAGCGCCAGGCTCGATTGCGTCAGGCCGGTGGAGAAGCGCTGCCAAAAATCGCCGGCATAGATCGAATTGCGGTAGTGGCGGAGATAGGCCAGCGTCAGGAACTCGAACTTCTCGAAATCCTCCGCCTGCCCAACCAGCAGGATCTCGCGGCGCAGCGCCGCTTCCTCCACCAGCGTGCCCGGCAGCAGCAGGCGCGCATCATCCAGGCGCTCGATCGCGAGCGAAGCCTCGGTACGCGCGAACAACGCACCCTGGACCAGCGCGACCTGTCCGCCGAGGCCGGAGGACAGCGTCCGCGGCTTGATGTCCTTGAGCTGCTCCCGCGCTTCCTCCTGATGGCCCTCGACATAAGCGAGCGCGCCGTTGAACAGACGCTCGGCCACGGCCATCTTGTCGCGCGGCAGTTTGCGGACGATTTGCGGCGCGCCGCCGCTGAGCAGGTAGATGACGACGGCCTGACTGTTCTGCGGATTGCTCCACACGGCGGGATCGGCGGCGAGAAACTTCTCGCCGATCTGCCGGATCAGCGCGATGTGGCTGCCATGAGCGGCGGTGTCGCCGTTGGCAATGCCGTCCTGCACGGCCTGCAATGCGCGGACGAGCTCATACGGCTCGCCGGGCGGGCGCGCGGGCTGGGCAAGCGCGCCTCCCGCCGTGAACGGCAGCAGCAGCAGGGCGGCGCAGAGCAGCGGCCTGATCAAGGGCGCTTCTCGCGGATCAGGATCTCGATGCGGCGGTTCTGCGCGGCCGCGGGATCGTTCGGAAGCTTCGGACGCCGGTCGGCGTAGCCCTCGACATGCTCGATCCGTTGCGCGTCGACGCCGGAGCGAACCAGCATGTAATAGGCCATCTGGGCACGCGCGGTCGACAGCCGCCAATTGTCGTAGTTCTCCGAGCGATATGGCCGGTTGTCGGTATGGCCGCGGACGATGATCGCGCCCTGACGCTTCGTCAGCAGCGGCCCGATCTTGTCGATCACGCGGATCAGTTCGGGCCGCGGCTCGGCCGAGCCGACCGCGAACATGCCGAAGCTCGCATCGTCGGTCAGGCTGATCAGGAGCCCCTCCTCGACCTGACGCACCTCGGCCGCCGGGCCTGCGCCCGCCTTGATGTCCGACAGCGCCTCCGCGATCGCGGATTGAAGCTGCTTGATGGTCGGCTGCTGGGTCTGCGCGGCATCGCGCGGCTCGTTCTCCTTCGCCGCATCGTTCGGACGTGCCTGCGCGGCGGCGTTGGCTTGAGCCGTCGCCTGGCCGTTCGCCTGAGCAGTCGCCTGGGCGCTGCCCTCGCGGGGCGATGGCGCCGGCGCGGCGGCCGGCGGCATCAGCGGCGACAGGTTCGCCGACGATGCATCCGCGTTCGAAGCCACGCTTCCGCCGGCGTCGTCCGCCTTGGCACGACGCGTCTGCTCGCCCGGATTTGTGGCGGCCGCGGCGTCGCGCGCGGCCGCATTCGGCTTGGGCTCGCTTTCGATCATGCGGTCCGCGTCCTTGGAGGCTTGCGGCGCCAGCTTCCAATAGCCGGGATCGAACGGATCGCGATAGGCGTCGCCACCCTTGAGGCCGTCCTCTTCGGCCGACGTCAGCGCGCCGGCGCGCCGCTGCCCCGAGGCCTGGTTGGCGCTGCTCGCGATCTCGGCGAGCGTTGCGTAGGGATCGCGGAACAGCACCTTCTCTTCATAGAAGGGCGGCTTTTCGGCCGTCGGGGAATCGCCGCGTCGCTCCTCGCTCGGACCGGCCGGCTGCCGCCTGCCGTCCTGACCTTCGAACGTCGTCGGCTCCTTCTTGGAAAGATCCTTCAGACCTTTCGGAGCCGGCGCATTCTCCGCCAGCTTGATCGGGTTGAAATAGCTCGCAACGACTTGCTTCTGGTCCTGGTTGAGCGCGTTGAGCAGCCACATGACCAGGAAGAACGCCATCATCGCGGTCATGAAGTCCGCATAGGCGATCTTCCATACGCCGCCGTGATGCGCCTCCTCGGCGAAGGCACTGCGGCGGCGGACGATGACGAGCTCGTGCTTGACCTCTTCCATGGCGGATTACCGGCGCGCTTCCTTCAGGCGTTCGCTCCAGGCCGAGATCTGCGTCTCGATCACGGTCTGATCGGCGACGACGCGGACCTCGACGGCTTCGGCCGTCTCGTACGCGATGCCGGTGCGCCGGGACGCCTCGAGCTGGGTTCTCACGAGATCGAGCAGCTCGCTCGGGCCGGTGACCTTGAAGGCCGGCGCCGACGAATTGCCGGTCAGCGCCGCGATCTGCTCGACCAGCGATCCGATCGCCTTGTCGCGGACCGCGTCGGCGAGGAACGGCAGCAGGATCCGCGCGACGGAGCTTGCGATGTTGGTCTCGATCTCGCGGCACGCCGCTTCGAAGCCGCTGACGATCGCGACCGCCTGCTGGTCCGACCATTTGGCGCGCTCCTCGCCGAGCCGGATCGCGCTGCGCACGCGCTCCTCGGCAAGCTTGGCGTCGCCTTCCGCGACACCGGCCGCAAGGCCGCGCCGGTAGGCATCGTCCAGCAGATTGGCTGGCGGCGCTTCCGCCTTCGGCGCCGGAGGCGGCGATTGGGGCTGGGGCGCGGGCTGCGGCGGAGCCTGCAGCTGCGGTTGCTGTTCGCGCACGACTTCCTTCGGCCGCGTCAGCACGTCCTGGATCCTGGGCGGCGGAGGTGGTGGCGACTTCGCCCGGCCGTTCGCGTCGAACTGAGTCAGGAGCTTTCCGATTGCCGCGTTCATGCCGCCTCCTCGCGTCGCATCCAGTCTTTAAGGATCGCTGCCGCCTGTGCCTGATCGAGCCGGACGATCTGTTCCAACCGCTTCTGCGGCGTGCGCTGCATCTTGCCTTCGAGGTCCTCGACGAGGTTGAGCTCGGGGTCGCTGCTCTCGGCCAGAGCAAGGGCCGCAGCGGCTTCGAGCTCGGCGGCCTCGGCGGCCTCCACCTGTTCCTGCTCCGCGCGATGGGTCAGAATGCCGTTGACCGCCGGCCGCAAGCCGAACCAGACCAGCATCGAAGCAACCGCCAGGATCGTCACGGCGTTGATGACGCTGCCGAGCTGCTTGTTGATCATCTCGACGAAGCTGATCGGCGGCACCGGCGCCATCTCGCGCGAGCCTTCGATGAAGTCGACCGCCGTGACCTGGATCTGGTCGCCGCGCGTCTTGTCCAGTCCGCCGGCCGTGGCCGCGAGCTGGCTGATCTCGGCGAGCTTGCTGTCGACGATGGCCTGGTTGGTCTTGTCGCCGAGATCGGCGACCAGCCGCGCGCGATTGACCAGGACGGCGATGAAGAGCTTCTTCACCGAATAGCCGTCGCTCACCGTCGTGGTGGTCTTGGACGACACTTCGAAATTGGTGACGTCCTCGCGGCGGGTCTTGTCCTCGCTGGAATTCTTGCCGCCGCCGGCGTTCACCTGCTGATCGGGAAGGTTCTGCTGCACCGTGGTCGGGGTCGAACGGTCGGCGTTCTGCGACGATTCCTTCTCGCGCACGTTCCGCACCGAACGCTCGGCACGGCTCTCGGGATCGTACACGGTCTCGTTGATCTGCTTCTTGTCGGTGGAGAGCTGCGGGGCGACGCTGACCTCGAAATTGTCGAGGCCGAGATAGGGCGTCAGCGCCTTGCGGATGTTCTCCTGCACCATGCCGCCGACCGTCTTCTGCAGGCTCGCCATCTTGGTCGGGGCGGCGCTCGCCTCGTCCTCTTCGGCGAGCAGCATCGAACCGTCGGCATCCAGCACCGTCACCTTGTCGCGGCTCATGCCCGGAATCGCGGCGGCGACGAGATGGCGGATCGACTGCGCCGTGCGCGCTTCGATCGCGCCGTCGGTGCGCAGCACGACCGAAGCCGAAGGCGGCTGCTGCGTCGCGCGGAACGAGCCGCGCACCGGCAGCACGATATGCACGCGCGCCGCCTTGACGCCCTTCATCAACTGAACCGTGCGCGCGATTTCACCTTCCAGCGCGCGCAGCTTCGTCACTTCCTGCATGAACGAGGTCAGGCCAAGCGAACCGATCTTGTCGAACAGCTCGTAGCCGGAATTGGCACTGGTCGGCAGCCCCTTCTCGGCGAGCAGCATGCGCGCCTGCATGGTCTGGCTCGGACGCACCGAGAGCGCATCGCCCGCCGTATTGACGTCGAAGGTGATGTTCTGCTCGCGCAGCGCCGCGCCCATGCGCGTCACGTCTTCGCGGGTGAGGCCGGTATAGAGAGTCTCGAATTCGGGACGGCTCAAATAATACGCGCCGCCGACGACGGTGACGAGAACGGCGAAGCCGATCAGTCCCAAGGCCATCAGGCGTCGCGGCCCAAGCTCCAGCAGATTGTTGAGCAGTTGCTGTATCTGCGCACGACTGAACAGCATATGACCTCGTACCAATGCGAACGTAGAGGACACTCCGCTGCCAACCTTGTCTGAAGGTTGCGCGAGGACGCGATTGTGTCAGTTCGCAGGCACGGCGTTGCAAATTTACAAGAGGCTTGGAGACGCAGTCGGCCGTTCGGCAACGCGCGGACGCCCCCGGGCGCATCGTGGTGCGGTCGGTCGCGGCGTACCGTATGAGATCTGGCGTTGAGGCCGATTACGGGCACGTCTTGTGCCGCTAGGTCCGCCGCTCGCGGCGGGGACCGTGCTCCCTTAAGGGAGCACGGTCGTTTTCGAAAGCGCCGCTTAGCCGCGGAACAGCGACAGGATGCTCTGGCTGTTCTGGTTGGCGATCGAGAGCGCCTGAACGCCGAGCTGCTGCTGGGTCTGCAACGCCTGGAGCCTGGTCGATTCCGCGTTCATGTCGGCGTCGACGAGCTGGCCGATACCACGATCCACCGAGTCCATCAGCGACTTCACGAATTCCGTGTTGTTCGAGATGCGGTTCTTGATGGCGCCGAGGTTGGCGGCCGACTGGCTGACCGTGTTGATCGCGGTGGTGACCTGCGCGATGTAGCCGTCGAGGATGGTCTGGTGAGCTGCCGAGTCGGTCAGCGCACCGATGCTGATGGTATCGATCGAAGCGGTGCCGCTCACCGTGTCGAGGATGCCGCTCGTGGACGACGTATAGAGCGAGTAGTTGGCAACCGTGACCGTGATGGTGTTGATCGTCGGCGTGCCGCCGACGCGCGAGAACGACGACACCAGGTTGACGGTGGTCGGCGTGGAGGCGTTGGTGCTGAGCCAGTTGACACCGTTGAAGGTCGCCGCGTTGGCGACGTTCTTCATGTCCTGCTGGATCTGGGTGATTTCAGCCTGGATCTTGGTGCGGTCGATGCCGGCGGTCTTGGCTTCGACCAGCAACGCCTGCAGCTTGGTCAGGCCGGAGTTCTGGTCGCCGATGACCTTGTTCAGGGCGGTGTATTCGGTGTCGACCGTCGCAGCCGACAGACCGAGCGAGTCGGAGACGGCGGAGAGCGCGGCGTTGTCGGCGCGCATCGAGGTCGCGATCGACCAATAGGCCGAGTTGTCCGACGCGGTCGAAACGCGCTGGCCGGTGGAGATGCGGTTTTCGGTGGTCTGCAGGCTGGCGCTGACATTCCGGAGGGTCTGCAGCGCAGTCATAGCGGCGGAGTTGGTAAGCAGGCTGGAAGCCATTTTTGATGTCCCTTTGGAAACAGATTGAATGGGGACATACCGGGCTTGCACCGGTACGACAGGGCGGCATCATGCCTTTGGGCTGCGGAAATGCGCGTGAACCCAACCCGTCGTAACGGCCAGACTAGCGAGCGAAGCTTGTGCGGGGCTTGTGGCGCTGTGATCCTTTCGCAACAGCTGCCGAGAACATCGCGCGCCAAACGAAAGGGCCGCGCTTCGCGAGAAGCGCGGCCCTCCGCAGAGAGTCTACGACTTAGCGGAACAGCGACAGGATGCTCTGGCTGTTGTTGTTGGCGATCGAGAGCGCCTGAACGCCGAGCTGCTGCTGCACCTGGAGAGCCGCCAGGCGGGTGGACTCCTGGTTCATGTCGGCGTCGACGAGCTGGCCGATACCGCGATCAACCGAGTCCATCAGCGACTTCACGAACTCGGAGTTGTTCGAGATACGGTTCTTGATGGCGCCGAGGTTGGCGGCGCCCGAAGACACCGTGCCGATCGCCGCGGTGACCTTCGAGATGTAGCCGTCGAGAATCGTCTGGTCGGCGGCCGAGTCGGTCAGCGCACCGATGTTGAGGCTGTCGACCGAGGCGCTGCCGCTCACCGTGTCGAGGATGCCGTTCGTCGACGAGGTGTAGAGCGAGTAGTTGGCGACGGTCACGGTGATCGAGCTGGTGGTCGGCGTCGAGCCGACGCGCGAGAACGACGACACCAGGTTGACGGTCGTCGGCGTGGAGGCGTTCGTGCTCAGCCAGTTGACGCCGTTGAAGGTCGCTGCGCTGGCGACGTTCTTCATGTCCTGCTGGATCTGGGTGATTTCCGACTGGATCTTGGTGCGATCGATACCGGCGGTCTTGGCTTCGACCAGCAGCGACTGCAGCTTGGTCAGGCCCGAGTTGCTGTCGCCGAGCACCTTGTTCAGGGCGGTGTATTCGGTGTCGACGGTCGCGGCCGACAGACCGAGCGAGTCGGAGACGGCGGAGAGCGCGGCGTTATCGGCGCGCATCGAGGTCGCGATCGACCAGTAGGCGGCGTTGTCCGCCGCCGTGGCCACGCGCTGACCGGTGGAGATCCGGCTCTGCGTGGTGGAGAGTTGCGAGCTGACAGACCGCAGGGTCTGGAGCGCGGTCATGGCGGACGAGTTCGTGAGCAGGCTTGACATTGCGAATGTCCCTTTATGTACGCGTTACATTTTCATCAGGGGACATACCGGACTTGCACCGGTACGGAGGGGCGGCATCATGCCTTTGGACTGCTGTGGGTGGGGTCCAACCCGCCGTGCCGCATTGCTAACACGCCGAATCTTGCTTCCGGATTAAGATCGGCTTGAATTCTTCAGCGATATCAGATGGTTAATATTACCCACCGCTAACCATAGCGCGGTACTTTTCGCTAACCATGACGGGGTGCCAGGCACCCCCCGCCCATTACGAGAACGAGCGCACCAGCCCCGAGGCGAGCAGATTCCAGCCGTCGATCAGCACGAAGAACAGCATCTTGAACGGCAGCGCGAGGATGGTCGGCGGCATCATCATCATGCCCATCGACATCGTCAGCGTTGCCACGATCATGTCGATGACGAGGAACGGCAGGATGATGAGGAATCCGATCTCGAACGAGCGCCTCAGCTCGGAGATCATGAAGGCCGGGATGATGACGCGCAGATCGACGCGCTTGTCGTCGAACTTCTTGCGGAAGCTCTCCGCGGCGAGCGACTCGAAGGTCTGCAGATCCTTGTCGCGGACATGGGCCAGCATGAACTCGCGGAACGGATCGGTGATCTTCAGATAGGCCTGCTCTTCCGAGATCTCGTTCTTCATCAGCGGCTGAACGCCGGTCTCCCAGGCGCGATCAAAGGTCGGCGCCATCACGTAGAAGGTCATGAACAGCGCCAGGCTGATCAGCACCAGATTGGCCGGTGTGGTCTGCAGGCCGAGCCCCGCGCGCAGGAACGACAGCGCCACCGCAAACCGCGTGAAGCTCGTCACCATGATGAGCAGCCCCGGCGCCACCGACAGCACCGTGATCAGGGCCATCAGCTGGATGATGCGGCCGCTGGTCGAACCGTTTCCGGGCGGCAGCAGCGAGTTGAGATCCGGGATCTGGGCGAGCGCCACTTCGGGCAGCACCACCAGGACCAACGCGAGCAGCAGGACTCTCACTCTCACTGGATCACCAGGGTCTCAATGATCAATTCACGGATCTTGCCCGACGAGCGGATATTGGCGCGCTCGGTGAGGTCGTCGCGCAGATGCTGGAGCCCGCGCGATCCCTCGAACTGCGCGACTGACGCCGACCTCAGGTAAGTGACGATGTCCTCGCTGATATGAGCGGCCAGGATGCCGGCCTCCTCGTCGTTCATGCTCTCGGTCACCATGGAGGCTTCGATGCGGGCCCAATTGTTGGCGGGCGCGCCGAGATTGGTCACGATCGGAGACAGTTTCCGCAAGCGCGCGCTGCCGGCGTAGCTCGACGCGATCGGCGGCGGGGTCGCGCTCTTCTTCGCGTCGGCAACGCGCTCGGCGGTCGCAAACAGATGCAGGCCGGCCAGCGCGCCCGCACCGATCGCGACAAGGGTCAGCACCACGATGGCGGCGATCAGGCGCATGACGTCCCCTGCCCTCGCCCGGCCCGGCCGGCGCGAACTTCAGAATGGTGCAACGGCGTCATAGATCCGATGTCCCCATCCAGGCTGCTGCACGTCAGACAGATTTCCGCGACCGCCGTAAGACACGCGCGCCTCTGCGATCTTCTCGTAGGAGATCGTGTTGGTGCGCGAGATATCGCGTGGACGCACGATGCCGCCGACGTTGAGCACGCGCATCTCCGTGTTGACGCGAAATTCCTGCGAGCCGCTGATCATCATATTGCCGTTCGGCAACACGTCGGTGACGATAGCGGCGATCGAGAGCTTGATGTCCTCGGTGCGGTCGATCTGGCCGTTACCCTTGATCTGGGTGTTGGTGCTGAGATTGGCGTTGGTCGAGCCCTTGTCCTGCCATCCGGCGACGTCCATCAGCCAGTCGAGCCCGAACTTGACCTGCGAGTCGCGCGAGCGGCCGGTCTTGTTGTCGAGCTTGGCTTTGTCCTGCATCGAGATGATCACCGTCACGACGTCGCCGGTGCGCCGGGCGCGCGGATCGCGGTAGAGATCGGTGCCGTCGTCCCAGGTCGAGCGATAGCTGACGGGCGTACGCATGCGCGGCGTAACCGGGATCGGTTCGGCCTGGGTCCGGAGGCCGCTGCCGACCGGCGACATTTGCGGGCCGGTCAGGATCTCGGCCGGATCATGCAAGCATCCGGCCAGCAGCACGGATGTCAGGACGAGCGGGAGGATGAGGATCGGCTTCTTCATCTATTTGGTCTTTCCGTCGTCCACGCGACGCATCCCGCCGAGCAAATCGGCGAGGTGTGCCGCGCGTGCCGTATCCATCTCGTTGAAGATCGCGCTCGAGCTCCTCGGGCTGAGCTTGGCGAGCACGGCGGCGGCCGTCTCGTCCGCCATGCCGGCAATCTGGGTCGCCGCAGCGTCGGGCTTCATGCGCGAATAGATCTCGACGACGCTCGCTTCGGCCTTCTTCAGGAAGTCGTCGCGCAGCGCCATCCACTGCTCGTATTCGGCGCGCTTGGCTTCCACCTCGGCGATCCGCTCGCGCAGCAGGTTCTCGGCCTTTTGCAGCTCCTTGAGCTGCCAGGCCAGCCGCGCATCGGCAGCGGGATCGGCGACGTTGCTGCAGAACAGCGCGACCTCGTTTTCGGTGGACGCTGCCGCCTGCGGCGGTGCCGGCTTCGACGGCGCCGTGACGCTGCCGGGCTTGGCCGGACGGACAGGTGCTGGTGCTGGCGTCTCGGAAGCAGGCACCGCGCCAGTGACCGCCGGGCCGGAGTCCTCGGCGGCCCACGCGGTCGCCTGGACCGACGCGCTGCCGCTTGGCGCCGCCGGGGCCGGCTGCGGCTTCTGCGGTCCGGCTGCGCGGGCGCGCGCGAAAGAGAGCAAATTGAGCGGCTTCGACGGCTTGGCCTCGTCCAGGGCGAGCACGATCGACGTGCTCGCGAGCAGGGATGCCGCGACCAGCAGGAGGAGTTTGGCTTTGTGATCCAGCTTCAGCATCGGGCCGCGTGCGATTCTCGGTCGAGACCTGAGCATTGAGCGACCAAGCTTGCACGACGCTTGTGCATCATTGCACGATGACGTCGGCCTGGAGCGCGCCAGCCGTCTTGATCGCCTGGAGGATGGCGATGATGCCCGACGGCTTGAGGCCGATCTGGTTCAGCCCGCGCACCAGCCGCTGCAGATCGACCCCGCTGAGGATCGCCACCTGCGATCCGGCCTCGTTGGCCTCGACCACGGTCTGGGGCACGACGACCGTCTGTCCCCGCGAGAACGGCGCCGGCTGCGAAACCACGGGCATCTCGGTGACACGAACCGTCAGATTGCCGTGCGTGACCGCAACGGTCGATATCCGCACGTCGCGCCCGATCACCACCGTGCCGGTGCGTTCGTTGATCACCACCCGTGCCGGCGTGTCCGGCTCGACCGTCAGCTCGCCGATCTCGGCGAGGAATCGCACCGGGCCGATGTGACGCGGCTTCGACAGCACGATGGTGCGGTAGTCGCGCTCGAAAGCGATCTGCGCGCGGTAACGTCCGCCGGCAAAGCGGTTGATGGCGTCGAGGATGCGCGTTGCAGTGACGAAGTCCGGATTCTTGAGCTGCAGCACCAGGAACTCCATCTCATGGAGACTTCCATGCACCTCGCGCTCGACCAGCGCGCCGTTCGGAATGCGCCCGGCCGTCGGCGTGCCCTGGCTGACATTCTGCGCCTGGCCGCCGACGCTGTAACCGGCGACCACGATCGCGCCCTGCGCCACCGCATAGACGGCGCCGTCCGCCGCGCGCAGCGAGGTCATCACCAGCGTGCCGCCGAGCAGCGAAGTTGCGTCGCCAAGCGAGGACACGGTGACGTCCATGCGCTCGCCGGGCCCGATCGAGGGCGTCAGGTCCGCGGTCACCATCACGGCCGCGACGTTGCGGGTACGCAGCGTGGTCGGTCGCGGCGGATTGGTTGTGCTCGTGGTCTCGTTCCTGACATTGATGCCCATGTTCTCGAGCATCGATTGCAGGGACTGCTCCGTGAAGGGAGCGTTGCGAAGCGTATCGCCGGTGCCGTTGAGGCCGATGACGAGGCCGTAGCCGACGATCTGGTTCTCGCGCAGGCCCTTGATGTCCGCGATGTCCTTGATGCGGACGGCGGCGTGGGCGCTGGCGGCCGACAGCAGCAGGATGAGCGCAAGGAGGATCCTGGTCATGACCCGTCCATGACCTTGACGGTGCCGTCCGGCTGGACGACGGCCCTGATGATCACGCCGGTGTCGGTATTGCGCACCGGGATGAGCGCCCCGGCCGCGCCGGACTGCATCGCCGCGCCGTAGGTGACGATGGACAGACCGCTGTCTTCCACCACGACCTTGACCATGGCGCCGCGGGCAACGGTCCAGGGATCCTCCACCGCATTGCTGGGAATGGGCTGACCCGGCAACAGCGCGCGCCGCGCCATGCGGCCGACCAGGACCTGGCGACCTTCGATGAACATGGCAACGCCGAGCAGGCTCGGGGCGAAGGCACGCTCGGTGATCATGTCGTCCCGGATCAGCTCGCCGGCGCGGATCGAAACCGCCGGCACCGGAAGCCGCTTCTCCTCGGCCACGGCGCTGCGCACCGAGGCCAGAATCAGCAGCACGGCGGCCAACCCGCGCACGATCAAGCCCACCCTGTTCAACATCGAGACACCGGAACTAGCGCAAGCCCTTCGAGACGGTCTGGGCCATTTCATCCGAGGCCTGGATGACCTTGGCATTCATTTCGTAGGCGCGCTGCGCCGAGATCAACTCGGTGATTTCCTTGACCGGATCGACGTTCGAGGCTTCGAGATATTTCTGGTTGATCTTGCCGTAGCCGGAATCGCCGGGCAGGCCGACGACCGGCGTGCCCGACGCCGTGGTCTCCTTGTAGAGATTGCCGCCCAGCGGCTCCAGGCCCGCCTCGTTGGCGAAATTGGCGAGGTTGAGCTGGCCGATCTGCCGCGGGTTCACTTCCGTGTCGAGCTTGGCAAACACCTGGCCGGTGGCGTTGACCGTGACCTCGACCGTTCCCTGCGGCACCGTGATCGCGGGGTCCAGCAGGTAGCCGTCGATCGTGACGAGCTGGCCGTTGGCATTGGTGTTGAACGAGCCCGCACGGGTGTACTGCACCTCGTTGTTGGGGCCGAGCACCTGAAACCAGCCGCGGCCGTTGATCGCCATGTCGTAGGGATTGCCGGTCTGCGTCAGCGCGCCCTGGATGTGCAGCTTGCGGATCGCCGCCGACTTGACGCCGAGGCCGAGATTGGCGCCCTCCGGTATAGGCGAGGAGCCGTTGACGTTGGCGACGCCCTGCATGCGGTCCATCTGATAGAACAGGTCGGTGAACTCCGCGCGCGCACGCTTGTACGACGTCGAGTTGATGTTCGCGATGTTGTTCGCGATCACTTCGATGTTGGTCTGCTGGGCGTTCATGCCCGTGGCCGCAATGGCAAGCGATTTCACTTAACCCACTCCTTCAGATCAAATCGACATCCGGACGACTTCTTGATAGGCCTGCACGACCTTGTCGCGGACCGCGACCGCCGTCTGCAGGGCCTGCTCGGCCGACATCAGCGCCTCCACGACCTTGCGGGTCGATTCCTTGCCTTGCATCGCCGAGATCGACGCCGCTTCGCCCGCCTTCAGCGTTCCGATCGCGTCGGTCGTCACCTGCTTCATGACCGATTCGAAGCCGACATCGTCGCCGGCCTGGATCGGAGCTGTCACCGCGGGCGAGATGGCCTGCGTCTCGGTCGCGCGCGTCGCGACCTGCCCTGCGGAGATCGCCGTGGATGAAATCGCCTCAAGCATTGTCAGCTCCTTAGCAGGTCGATGGTCATACCGAGCATCGACCTCACCTGTTTCACGACCTGGAGGTTGGCCTCATAGGACCGGTTGACTTCCCGCATGTCGGCCATCTCGATCATCATGTTGACGTTCGGCAGCTTGACGTAGCCGGCCTTGTCGGCGGCGGGATGCCCGGGATCGTACTCGACGCGGTACGGCGTGGTGTCGACGCCGATCTCCTTGACCTTCGCAAGCTGCGAGCCCGACGCACGGTCCATCGCGGCGTCGAAGGTGATCGTCTTGCGCTGATAGGGATCGGCGCCCGCGGTGCGCCCGGTCGAGGTCGCGTTCGCGAGGTTCTCCGAGACGATGCGCATGCGCGTCGACTGCGCTTCGAGCCCGGAGCTTGCAACAGTCAGAGAGGCGCTCAGTGAGTCCAGCATGTCAATTCACCTCAGGCTTTCGCGCCGGCCAGGACCATGCGGTGGAACGACCGCACGATCGCCGAATTCATCGAATAATCGCGATTGACGTCGCTGCCCTTGATCATTTCCTGCTCAAGGCTGACGGAGTTGCCGGAGTGAACCACTTCCCAGCTGTCCTTCTTCGCGGTCGCGCGCGTGTCGGTCTCGGCCGGAGACAGCTGCATGTGCGACGGCGACGTCGTGGCGAGCCTCACCGGCATGCCGTCGAGGATCTTGTTGAAGGGCTCGACGTCGCGCGCCCTGAAGCCCGGCGTGTTGGCGTTGGCGACGTTGGTGGCGATGGTCGACTGGCGGAGCTCGAGGTAGCGCGCCTGCGACGATGCGAGTTCGAAGAGATAAAGCGGTCCCACGACAGCCCCGTTATTGTCCGTTGGGGGAAGCCTAGGGCGTTAAGCTTTCGTCAAGCTGTTGGGCCGGACGCCGTCCTCGGAATTCTACTGAACTTTCTCGGTTCGCGGCGCCTGCTTCGACTGCAGGAAGTAGATGATCTCGGCGACGGGGCGGAAGAATTCCGCCGGGATCACCTGATCGACCTGCACCGCCTCGTAGAGTGCGCGCGCCAGCGCCTTGTTCTCGATGACGGGGATCCGGTTCTGCTCGGCGACCTCGCGGATCTTCAGCGCGATCACGTCCATGCCCTTGGCCACGACGAGCGGCGCGGGGTTCTCCTCGCGCTGGTAGCGCAGCGCGATCGCGAAGTGCGTCGGGTTCGCAATCACCAGCGTCGCGCGCGCAGCGGAGGCGATCATGCGTTGCCGCGAGCGGTCGCGCGCCAGCGAGCGCAGGCGCGCCTTGACCAGCGGGTCGCCCTCGGCCTGCTTGTGCTCGTCTTTGATTTCCTGCTTGGTCATGCGCAGCTCGCGCCGCCAGTGGAAGCGCGCCCAGGCGAGATCGATCGCGACCAGCACGATGGTGGCGATACAGATCGCCGAGACGATCCGCATCGCGATGTTGAGGATCATCTCCGGCAGCGCGACCGGATCGGTGTACATCGCCTCGAATGCCTTCGCCTCCGACGCGCGCAGCACGAAGACGACCACGGAGGTCACCGCAGCCAGCTTGAACAGCGACTTGGCGAACTCGACGAGGCCCCGCGTTCCGAACAGCCGGCTCCAGCCGCCGATCGGAGAGATCCGCGACAATTCCGGCTTGATGCGCTCCAGCACGAAGCGCGGCGCGTTTTGCAGCAGTGAGGAGGCGAGTCCGAAAACCATGAGGATGACGACCAGCGGCACCAGGAAACGCAGTGCCTGCAGGCCGACCACGGTGAGCAGGTTCTGCGCGTCCGCGCCGGTGGAGAGCGGGAAGCCTTCCGGATCGTCGAGCAGGCTCGTCAAGGTCGGCGTCAATTGCTGCACGCCCTGACCGATCAGGAACGCCATGATGACCAGCAGCGCGGCCATCGAGGCGAACATGGAAGCCTCCCGAGAGACCGGGATTTTGCCCTGTTCGAGCGCATCACGGACTTTCTTCTCGGTCGGCTCTTCTGTTTTGCTCTCCTGATCGGATGATTCTGCCATGCACGTTCAGCGGTCAGCGGAAGACCAGCTCATCCTCCTGCTCGGGGTTGAGCTCGATTTCACCCTTCTCCGCGAGGTCGAGCGCGAGATCGGTGATCACGCGCCGGGCCTCCAGCACGTCGCGCTGGTTCGAGGGCTCGCCGATGGCGAGCTCGTGCTCGACGACGCGGCGGACGCGCGATGCGACCGAGGACAGGATCAGCTCCCGGAAGTGCTTGTCGGTGCCCTTCAGTGCGATGACGATGCGATCGGTCGGCACCTGGTCGAAGATCATGGTGCGCGCCTTCGGCGTCAAATTGGTCACGTCGTCGAAGGTGAACAGCAGCTCCTTCAATACTTCGGCCGACTTCGGCCGCTTCTCCGACAGGCTCTTGAGCATGTCCTCGATATGGCCACGCTCCATCTTGTTGATGATGTCGGCGACACGGGCGTAGGTGTCGGCGCCGAGATTGCGGGCGAAATTGAGCGTCAGGTCCTCGTGCAGCGTCTTCTCGAGCACCTTCATCGCGTCGTCGACGATCGGCTTGAGGCTGAGCACGCGCCGCATCAATTCGTTGCGCAGGCTCGAGGGCAACTGGCTCATCACCTTGGCGGCACAGGACGGCTTGACCTTGGACAGGATCAGCGCCGCGGTCTGCGGATGCTCCTTGGAGAGGTAGGTCGCCAGCGAGTTTTCCGACACCGACGAGACGCGATCCCACACCGACCGGCTGGAATTGCCGAGCAGGTCGGTCATGATCGCCGAGACCTGGTCGGCCGGAAGCACGTCGCCGAGCACGGCCTCCAGGCCGCCGATGGTGCCGAGAATGTTGGCGCCCATCGAGAACTGCTGGGCGAATTCCTCGACGATTCCCTCTAGCTCCTGCGCCGTGATCGGCCGCAGCTCCGCCGCAGCCTTGGTGACGACGCGGATTTCCTGCGGCTCGAACTGCGAGAGCACGCTCGCGGCCGCCTGCCGGCCCATGGCCAGCAGGAGCGCGGCGACCTTTTCCGTTCCGCCCAGCGTGGCAACGCCTCGCTGCTTGACGGGAGCGATGCCGACCTGTGCAGCCATGGTCAGCTATCGCCCTGCCCCAGCGGTCCGACAATCTCCGTGAGCGAGACGCCGAAGCGGGAATTGTCCTCTTCGACGACGACCACCTCGCCGCGCGCGACGATGCGGCCGTTGACGACGACGTCGACGGGCTCGCCGACCCGGTGGTCGAGCGGAACCACGGCGCCGCGACCGAGCTTCATGAGGTTGGCGACCGGGATGGTCGCCGATCCCAGCACCACCTGCATGGTGACGGGAATGCGCAGGATCGCATCGACGTTGGCGAACTTGCCGCTCTCTTCCGCCGTGCGCGCGGCGATTTCCGCGAGCCGCTCCAGCGGGGTCGTGTCGCCATGCCCCTCGTCGGCGGCAGCTCGCGTGGCAGAGTCATAGTCGAAGGATTGCGCCATCTGGTATCGCCTCTTGGTATTTTCGCTCCCGGAGCGCGCTCGCGTTCCGCTCGTATTGGTTCTGCCGGCTTCGGCTTCAGTGCTTGTTCACCTCGGCGCCGCCGGCGGTCGCAGCCGGCGCGAGCCCGCTGCGGGCATCGAGCGCCGCGATCGCCTCATGGGCCTGGTCGATCTTGGTGCTCAGCACGTTGGCGAGCCGCCCGAGATTGGCGGTGGAATCATGCGCCGCGGTGATGACCGTGTCGAAAGCGCCCGCCGTCTCGTGGACGATGGTGGAGAATTCGCCCTGGTAGCTGCGCAGACGCGCCAGCTCGCGGTGCATCTTGGTCACCCGCATGCTGGTGAAGGCAAGTGCGATCAGCAGCACGGCATCAACGAGATAGGATATCATCGACGAACTCCCGTTTCTGGTCGACGGGATCGGCCACCTGCATGGCGTAATAGCCATCAAGCTGGCCGATCTGACACCAGAACAGCACCTGATTGTTGCTCTCGAGGCGGGCCAGCGTGCGCGGCGTGGCCTCCAGCTCCAGCACCTGCCCGACCTTGAATTTCACGACGTCCTCGAGCGAGATCATCTTCTCGTCCAGCACGGCGCTCAGTGTCACCTCGGTACGGTTGACCTCGCTCTCCATCTGCTCGCGCCAACGCGGATCGGTGGTGCGGCCGTCGCTGGCGGTGACGGTTGCAAGCTTCTGCCTCAGCGGGTTGAGCGCGGAATGCGGAATGATCAGGAACATCTGGCCGCCGCGGTAGAGCGCCTGCACCATCATGTTCGCGCAGATCGACATGTTGCTGGCGCGACCGATCGCCAGCGACGCCATCGCCGTCTCGACCCGCTCCACGCGGAAGGTGACGTTGGAGGTGCCGGCAAACGCGGATTGCAGCGCCTTGGCGAACCGCTCGAACAGCGCCTGGACCAGCCGGATCTCGATGTTCGAGAAGGTGCGTTCGACATCGAGCGGCGGTTCCGCGCCGTCGGATCCGAACATCGCCTCGACCATCGTGAACACGAAGTCGCGGTCCAGCATGATGATGACGCGCGAATCCCACTGCTCGGCATAGAGCACCGCGGCGACCGCGTTGCCCTCGTAGTCCTTGATGATGTCGCCTAGCGGATCGTTGGTGATGCCGTTGACCGAGAAATAGCACGGCGTTCCGGCCATCGGCTGCAGGCTGTCGGTGCACGATGCCGCCATGCGATCGAAGATCACATTGAGCATCGGCATGCGTTCGATCGAGATGCCGGCAGCGTCCAGCAGGTAGTTGGGGAGCTGCTTCTTCTGATCGACGCCGACGTCGTCTTCCATCATCATGCGCGGGCCGCCTTCGGTTCAGCATCGGACACGACGGCCTTGGGACCCGCGATCGTCTCGTTCTCGACGACGTCGATCGAGGGCCGCTCGCTGCTCGCGATCATCTTGCGGCCGTGCTCGACGGCGATCTGCGGCATGGCACCGTTCATGAAGGCCAGCAGCGTCTGCTTGACGATGATGTAGGGGCGGCACTTCTTCTCGCGCGTCATCTTGATCTTGATCGCGAAGGGCGAAAGCACGCCATAGGACAGGAAGATGCCGGCGAAGGTGCCGACCAGGGCCGCGCCGATGAAGCCGCCCAGCAGCTTCGGGGACTGGTCGAGCGCGCCCATCGCCTTGATGACGCCGAGCACGGCGGCGACGATGCCGAGCGCCGGCAGCGCCTCGGAGACCGTGACCAGCGCATGATAGGGCGCCAGCTTGCCCTTCACGATGGTGTGGATCTCCTCGTCCATCAGCGCCTCGATCTCGTGGGTGCGCGCATTGCCCATGATGATGAGGCGGACATAGTCGCAGATGAACTGGAGCAGCGAGGGATCTCCGAGCACGCTCGGAAACGCCTTGAAGATCTCGGAGGAGGCGGGATCGTCGATATGCGCCTCGACCTCGTTGCGGCCCTTGCCGCGCAGCTCGCGCATCAGGGCGTGGAGCGCCCCGAGCAGATCAAGGTAGTAACGCTGGCCCGGCACCGCGCCGGTGATGGCCTGCATGCAGGCGACGCCGGTGTCCACGACCGTCTTCCACGGATTGGCCACGATGAAGGTGCCGACCGCGGTTCCCATGATGATCACGAATTCCCACGGCTGCATCAGCACGCCCAGGTGGCCGCCCATGGCGGCAAATCCACCGAGCAGCGCCGCTACCGTGATGAAAACCCCCACGAAACTGCCCAACGCGCCGCTCCATCGCCGATCCCATCGGGAATATCTAGTCGGCGAGCCTTGCGCGAAGCTGGCTTCCTGCCTCGCCAGCCCCGCGCAAGCAATCGGCGGCAGTTTGGGGCGGCGTCGCAACAGCGGCCAGAGGGGCGCGTGTCATGCTATCCACCATCGCGGACTACACCAGGCTGACCAAGGACACGGGCAAGTCGCTGACGCAGGTCGCGACGCAGCCGGACGTCAGCCGCGAGACCGATTACTTCCTCAGCCATATCGGCAACGTCAAGACGATCGACGACTTCCTGAAGGACTATCGCCTCTATTCCTACGCGATGAAGGCCTACGGCCTCAGCGACATGACCTACGCCAAGGCGTTCATGCGCAAGGTCCTGACCGAGGGGGTCGCGAGCAAGGACGCCTTCGCCAACAAGCTGACCGACACGCGTTACCGCGAATTCGCCACTGCCTTCAATTTCGCCGCGCTCGGCGCCAACGCGACCAAGACCACGCTGGCTACGACCGGAACGGCAACCCACTATGTCACGCAGACGATGGAGCAGAAGGCCGGCGACCAGAACGAGGGTCTGCGGCTGGCGCTGTATTTCACCCGCAAGGCCTCCACGATCACGACCGCCTACCAGGTCCTCGCGGACAAGGCGCTGACGCAGGTGGTTCAGACCGCGCTGGGCCTGCCCTCGACGATCAGCGCGGCCAACATCGACGCCCAGGCCAAGATGATCACCAACAGGGTCAAGCTCACCGACTTCCAGGACCCGGCCAAGGTCACCAAATTCGTGCAGCGCTTTGCGGCGATGTGGGACGCGACCCAGGCCCAGAGCGACAGCTCGACCAATTCGGCCCTGGTCCTGATCGGCGGTGCATCCTCGGCCAGCATGGATAGCAACATGCTCGCGACTCTTCAGAACATCAGGTTCAACAGGTAAGCCATGCAATCGGCCCTCTATGTGGGTCTGTCGGCCCAGGTCGCCCTCGAAAAGCGCCTCCAGACGATCGCCAACAACGTCGCCAACGTCAACACGGCGGCGTTCCGCACCGACGTGGTGAAATTCGAGACCGTGCTGTCCAAGGCCGGTCCGAACCCGGTTGCCTTCTCCTCGCCGGGCGACAACATCATCTCGCGCGAGCAGGGCAACATCACCGAGAGCGGCAACCCGCTCGACGTCGCCGTGGTCGGCCAGGGCTGGATCGCCTTCGCCGGCCCAAACGGCACGGTCTATACCCGGGACGGCCGGCTCCAGATCGCCGCCAACGGCGATCTTCAGACCGTGACCGGCTTCCCGGTCGTCGATTCCGGCGGCGCGCAGATCACGCTCGATCCCAACGGCGGACCTATCTCGATCGCGCGCAGCGGTGCGATCACCCAGGACAACAACGAGATCGGCACCCTGGGCCTGTTCAACATCCCGGCCGATGCCAATCTCGAGCGCTACGGCAATTCCGGCGTCACGCCGGACCGACCCGCCACAGCCATCGCCGATTTCTCGCGCGACGGCTTCAAGCAGGGCTATGTCGAGGGCTCCGGGGCCAATCCGATGATGGAATTGACCAAGCTGATCGCCGCCTCGCGCGCCTTCGACGGCACCAACTCGATGATCGAGGGCACCGAGGGCTCGCTTCAGAACGCTATTCGGACGCTGGGCGAACCCGGCAAGTAAGGCGCCTCGCGCGCACTCGGATTGAGGTTGGACTGATACCTTGAACGCTCTTCGGCAACTCGAGTGGGCGCTGCTGGAGCTTCAGCAGAACACTCCCCTGGCAAGCGTCAGCGGCGCGATCTCCGAGATCGCACCGACGCATTTTCGTGTCTCCGGCCTGTCGCGCTTCGTCAGGCTCGGCGAGCTGATCGGCGTCAATTCGGGCGGCAAGGCCCAGATCGGCGAAGTGGTGCGGATCGACAGCGACGGCATCGTTGCCAAGCCGTTCGACCGGCAATTCGCCGGCGGCCTCGGCTCGGTCGCGTACCGGATGCCGCCTCTGTCCTTTGCGCCCGATCCGAGCTGGAAGGGCCGCGTCATCAACGCCCTCGGTGCGCCGCTCGACGGCCTCGGCCCCCTCACCCCGGGATCCCAGGCAGTCTCCGCGGAGGCCGAGGCGCCGTCGGCCATGAAGCGCGCACGCGTGCACAAGCCGCTGCGCACCGGCGTGCGCGTCATCGACCTGTTCGCACCGATCTGCGCCGGCCAGCGCGTCGGCATCTTTGCCGGCTCCGGCGTCGGCAAATCGACGCTGCTCGCGATGCTCGCCCGCAGCCAGGGTTTCGACACCGTGGTGCTGGCCCTGGTCGGCGAGCGCGGCCGCGAGGTGCGCGAGTTCATCGAGGACGTGCTGGGTAACGATCGTCAGCGCGCCGTCACCATCGTGTCGACGGGAGACGAGAGCCCGATGATGCGGCGGCTGGCGCCGAAGACGGCCATGGCGGTCGCCGAATATTTCCGCGACCGCGGCGAATCGGTCCTGCTCATGGTCGATTCGATCACCCGTTTCGCCCACGCCGCCCGCGAGGTCGCGCTCGCCGCCGGCGAGCCGGCGGTGGCGCGCGGCTATGCACCGACGGTCTTCACCGATCTGCCGCGCCTTCTGGAGCGCGCCGGCCCCGGTGAGGAAGGCTCCGGCACGATCACAGGGATCTTCTCCGTGCTGGTCGACGGCGACGATCACAACGAGCCGATCGCCGACACCATCCGCAGCACGCTTGATGGACACATCGTGCTCTCCCGGCACATCGCCGACCAGGCGCGCTATCCGGCCGTCGACGTTCTGGCCTCGGTGTCCCGTCTCGCCCACAACGTCTGGGACCCCGAGGAGCGCGAATTGGTGAGCAAGCTGCGCTCCATGATCGCCAAATACGAGGACACCCGCGATCTTCGTCTGATGGGCGGCTATCAGCCGGGGCGTGATTCGGGGCTCGATCAGGCGGTCGACATGGTCCCGAGAATCTACAGCGCGATGCGGCAGGACGCTTCGGCTCCGCCGAGCGCCGACCCGTTCCGCGAGCTCCGGGACATGCTGCGGGGCGACTAGCAGCTCGCCGGGCCGCAAGCGTGCGACGTCCGCCCGCTTTGCGGGTGCCCGCAGGTTTCCGCCGTGACCCCTCCACCATTCGGGGAGAGACGGAAGGTTGCGTCCGGAGCGCAGGAATCAGCGATTGCGGGAGCGTGGCGATCGACAACCGGCGCGTGCAATTCCTGCGAGTTCCCTCAGCGATTCTCCGACACCCCGCACAAGTTGTGGATGACGTGGCGATCCACATCGTCGGTCTGCACAAGCTTCGATCAATTTGCGTCGGAACACAGACAGCAAGATGAGGTGCAATCAAAGTGGCGCAGAACCGAGTGCATGTCGTTCGCCGCACAACGTATTGCATTCACTATCATGTGTCCCGACGAGCAAGATTGTCTTGAACGTTACATTCGCATGCAACGACATCTGGGGCTCGCGAGGGTCTCTACTTGATTTTGTTGAGAAGCTCATTCATCGTTTCGGCGGAATATAAGAAACGTCTGCGTGTGACTTGAACTCAGGGGCTTCGGTTGAACTATTCCGATCCATCGTCTGCTGGCGACGGCGAACCGGGCTCCCGTGTGACGACGCCGTTGGCATGCCAACGCCGCAGTGTCTCACTTCGCAGCACGCGAACCCCATCGCTTCCGATCGGGCGCGCCGCAATTCGTTCCTTCGAAGGAGAGCTCGACACGATTTGCGCGCCGAACGGCTGCAACCGTTCGATGTCTTTCGGAGGATTCGCGGGGCACAACGCAAAGCGGCTTCGGGACGCCGCCGACGAAGTTCCGGGGACGAGGTAGGTTCATGCCATTGGCACGAGAAGCCGTCGAGCTGCTGGTTCAGGCGGCGAGGGCTTGGTATTTCGAAGGCAACCAGCATGGATTGCGCGATCGGGAATGGATGGCGCTGCGCTTTCTCGGCCGCGCCAACAGGTTTTCGCGCACGCCCTCCGCGCTCGCCGGCTTCATCGGCGCCACAAGAGCGACTGCATCGCAAATCGTGAAGACGCTGGAGAGCAAGTCCTTTCTGGTGCGCAAGCCGTCGCAGGAGGACAAGCGTTCCGTCGTCCTGCACGTCACCGCCCAGGGCGAGAAGTGCCTGAGCCAGCACGACCCGATCAATCACGTGGTGAACGCCGTCAGAGGGCTCGGCAACGACGAATGCGTCAAGCTGCGCGACTCGCTGCGCGAGGTCCTCAACCACCTCGACGCAGCACATCAACGACTCGATGCCAGTGTTTGCCGCGATTGCATGTTTCTCGCCGAACGCGGCCCGGGCACGGGCAAGGGACGTGCGAGCGCCGAGTTCATGTGCCGGCTCTATCGCGCTCCGATCTCGCTCGAGGAAACCGAGCTGCTGTGCACCAGCTTCGAGCGCACGCGTGACCGCCCGAAGATCGAGGAGCATCTCGATCGCGCACGAATGGCAAGCCAGGGCTAGCCGCGCGCATTCCCGAGCGAGTCTTATGGGCTGAGCCTGCGGATCGCTTCGCGGTCGTGCGTTTCTTCGGAAGACCCGCGCGATCCCCTCATTAATTTCCCGGCACCATTGCGCGCGCAGCGAAGCTTCCGCTGAGAGATTTCGAGTGCTTCGCTGCGTCCGCAATCACGGGGCCAGCCTTGCCGGCGTTTGTCCAGCGCCGACGCAGCCGGGGACTCGATGTCCGGAAATCGACCTCCATGGAAGGTTCCGGCCCGGACACCAGAGCTTCGCAATCGTGCGAGCGCTCCCTTGTATGCATTATCCCAGTTGCCATCCCCCCGGACTTCGCTTTACATGCCGGCAACTCGCTCGCGGATAACGCCCGGAGCACCAACAATCACAGACATTTCAGGGGACGGAGCATGGCGCGTAACATATTGATTCTCGGAGCTTCTTACGGATCTCTGCTGGGCACAAAGCTGCTGATGGCCGGGCACAATGTGACCCTGGTCTGCCGCGCCAAGACCGCGGAGCTGATCAACCGCGAAGGTACCGAGGTGCGCATCAAGCTGCGCGACGAGGCGGTGCACCGGGCGATCTTCTCGCGCGACCTGCCCGGCAAGCTCGACGCCGTGACGCCGCAGAATGTCGACCTCTCGCGCTACGATCTGGTCGGCCTTGCGATGCAGGAGCCGCAATACACCAACCACACCGTCCGCATGCTCATGGTCAAGATCGCCGCGGCAAAGCTGCCGTGCCTGTCGATCATGAACATGCCGCCGCTGCCTTACCTCAAGCGCATTCCGGCGCTCGCGGACATGGATCTGGAAGAGGCCTACACCAATGCGCAGGTTTGGGAGCGGTTCGAGCCCGGCCTGGTGACGCTGTGCTCGCCCGATCCGCAGGCATTCCGCCCGCCGGAAGAAGCCGCCAACGTGCTGCATGTCGGCCTGCCCACCAACTTCAAGGCGTCGGTGTTCGCCGACGAGAAGCACAACAAGGTGCTGCGCGAGCTGGAGGCCGACATCGACGCGGTGACGCTCGACGGCCACGACGTGCCGGTGAAGCTGAAAGTGTTCGACTCGCTGTTCGTGCCGCTGGCCAAATGGTCGATGCTGCTGACCGGAAATTACCGCTGCATCACGCCGAACGAGCCGCAGTCGATCCGCGACGCCGTGCATGGCGATCTGAAGCGCTCGCAGACGATCTACGATCATGTCGACGCGATCGCGCGCAAGCTCGGCGCCGATCAGCAGGATCAGGTGCCGTTCGGCAAATACGCCAAGGCCGCCGAGAGCCTGCTCAAGCCGTCATCGGCCGCACGCGCGGTCGCGGGCGGCGCGCCCTTCATCGAGCGTGTCGACCTCTTGGTGAAGCTGATCTCGCACCAGCTCGGCGTGCCCAATCCCGAGATCGACCGCACGGTCGACACCGTGGACCAGAAGCTGAACGAGAAGATCGTGCAGGGCGGATCCGGCGCGCAGTAAAGCGCCGCTTCCGCTGCCAACGCGCAGCGCTTCACGCCGCCGGGAAGAAGCGAAGCCAGATCACGCCGGTCACGCGACGAGCATAACCGCTTTCAGCAAGCTCGCCGAATGGTCGCTGAATGGCATCAGGCGGATTGGAAACCGGGGCTATGCCACCCTCGTCGTCTCCGGCCCCGATCGTTTCCTGCTGCTCGGACGCACCGCCGTTCCCGAGCCGACGCTGTTCGGCACGGCCTTCGTGCCGCTCACCGCGGACACGTTCCGGTTCTGGCGGGCGACATCGCCGGAACATCTGCAACGATTGCACGAGCGCATCGCCGAGATGGAGCGGATCAGGCAGGAATTCGGCTCCTGCGCGATCCCCGCCAACGAGGATGACGATCCGCAAGCCCCCTATCGGCCCGCACTGCTACAATTGTCGGGACACCCGGGGGCCGTATCCGGAGGCTGACGCCGATCGCGCGAAGCCATCGTCGCCGCGCGGCGCCGGGCCATTCATGCATTAATGCGCGTGTCCGCCCTCGCCGGCATCGCCGACATGGTCGCTGCCGCCGTGATCGGCGCTGCCGCCATGGCCGCCTGATCCGGATTCGCCAGCAAAGAAGCCCCAACGTTCGGCATCCAGGACCATCGACGTGTAAAGTGCCCTCACCGCACCGTATTCAGGGTCGGAGGGCTCGAGCTCATCGAGCTTCGCCCTCATCTCGGCGATATCCCTCAACCGTGCCCGCTTGTTGAAGAGCCAATAAATGCCCCCGCCAAGCGTAACGAGAGCCGCAACGCCAAACACCGTGACCGTAATCGTGGCGGGGCTGGTTAGCATGCTCATCATGACCCGTGTTTCCTGGCGCTCTGCCGGCCGACAGCATAGCCAACGCGTAGTGCAACCCCGTAAAGACATCGACAATTTTTGGGTGAAATTCTGATCGAAGCAGCCTGAAAGCGACTCCTCCGCAATGTTCCCAGGGAGCACCGTAAACGCCGCCGTGGGCAACGCGGCATGATTCGCGCTCTTGTGCTCGACGCGCCGCGACGGGGTTGATAAGCCCCTGTCCGCGAATGACGGGGACTTGAGTCGGGCATGACGGTTGCAATCGAGATGGGGCAGACCACGGCAGGCGCCGCGGCCGCCATGGACCTCGAGGAACTGCTGGCGACCCGCCTCCTGGTGCAGGGCAATTCGGGCTCCGGCAAATCGCATCTGCTGCGGCGGCTCCTGGAACAGAGCGCGCCATGGGTACAGCAGGCCATCATCGATCCTGAAGGCGACTTCGTCACGCTGGCCGAGCGCTTCGGCCATCTCGTGATCGAGGCCGAGGACCACACCGAGCGCGGCCTTCAGGTCGCCGGCGAGCGCGCGCGGCTGCATCGCGTCTCCACCGTGCTCAATCTCGAAGGCCTCGACGCCGAGAACCAGATGCGCCGTGCCGCGGCGTTTCTCGGCGGAATGTTCGACGTCGACCGCGACCATTGGTATCCGATGCTCGTGATCGTCGACGAGGCGCAGCTGTTCGCGCCGGCGGTGGCGGGCGAGGTCTCGGACGAAGCGCGCAAGCTGTCGCTCGGCGCCATGACCAACCTGATGTGCCGCGGCCGCAAGCGCGGCCTTGCCGGCATCATCGCGACCCAGCGCCTCGCAAAGCTCGCCAAGAACGTCGCGGCGGAGGCCTCCAACTTCCTGATGGGCCGCACCTTCCTCGACATCGACATGGCGCGCGCCGCCGATCTGCTCGGAATGGAGCGGCGGCAGGCCGAAGCCTTTCGCGATCTCGAGCGCGGTCAATTCATGGCGCTGGGCCCCGCGCTGTCGCGCCGTCCGCTGCGTCTCAACATCGGCCCAACCGACACCTCTCCGCGCAACTCGACGCCGCGGCTGATGCCGCTGCCGGAGGCTGCGACGGAAGACATGCGCGCCGTGATCCTGGCCGCGCCGCCGCCCGATGCCAACCGGCCGCAGCGACGGCCGGCGCCGGATCTGCTGGAGCAGCTTCGCGCCGCGAAGGCGGCCGCCGCGCCGGTGATCCAGCCTGAGGTGGTCGAGGTGCCGGTCAGTGCCGAGGAGCTGGCGGAGCGGCGCGAGCGCGTCAATCGCACGCTGCGCGCCGTGCTCGCCGAGCCCGACGCGGGTTTTCGCGCGGTCGGCGTGCTCTATCAGGAGTTCATGGTCCGCTGCCGCATCGAGGGCCTCGGCGCAGCCGTGCCGGATCTCAACGAATTCCGCCGCATGTTGACGCATGCGCGCGCCGGCCTCGGCACGGATCTCGCAGAGGACGATGCCTGGCAGGACGTGTCGCTGCGCGCCTCCATCCTGCCCGACGACATGCAGGGCGTGTTCATGATGATCGCGCGCGCGGCCAAGGAAGGCTGGCCTTGTCCGGGCGATGCGGCGATCGCGCGCGCCTATGGCTCGCATTCGCTGCGCCGCGCGCAGCGGCTGCTCGGCTACATGGAGGAGCAGGGCCTGATCGTGGTCCAGCTCGACGGCGGCGGCCGCCGGATCGTGACGCTGGTCGAGCTGGCCTGGGCCACCGCGCCGGGCGATCCCAATGGCGACGATCTGCCGGCGGAGCAGGTCGCGAGCGCGGCATCGGCCTGAGGCGAGATCAACGCCGTCATGCCCGGGCTTGTCCCGGGCATCCACGTTCTTCGTGCGGGAGGCAAGACGTGGATGGCCGGGTCATAGGCGAGCGCGAGCGACGCCGTCCTTCGGACGGCTATGCCCGGCCATGACGTGGAGAGATCAGCGCACTGCGTCAGGCCGCCTCGGAGCCGCCGAGATAGGCGTCACGCACGCGGGGATCGTCCTTCAATGCGCGTGCCGGGCCCGACAGCACGATCTTGCCGGTCTGCAGCACATAGGCTTCGTGCGCGATCTCCAGCGCAAGGCTGGCATTCTGCTCGACCATGAACACCGAGACGCCTTCCTGGTTGATGGCGCGGATCAGCTCCAGCACGCGGTCGACATAGAGCGGCGACAGGCCCATGGTCGGCTCGTCCATCACGATCATCCGGGGACGGCTCATCAGCGCACGCGCCATCGCGACCATCTGCTGCTCGCCGCCGGAGAGCGAGCCGGCGCGTTGCGACAGCCGCTGGCCGAGCTTTGGAAACAGCGTCAGCATCTTGTCGAGATCCTGTGCGACGGCCTCGCGGTCGTTGCGCACGAAGGCGCCCATCAGGATGTTTTCCCGCACGCTCATGTCCGCAAACAGCCGCCGCGCCTCCGGCACCGAGGCAATGCCGCGGCGGACGATCTGCGGCGTGGTCAGCCCAATCAGCGAGGCGCCGTCGAAGGTCACATTGCCCGAGCGGGGCTTCACGAGGCCAAGAATGATCTTCATCGTCGTCGACTTGCCGCTGGCATTGCCGCCGAGCAGGCAGACGATGTGACCACGCGCAACCGTGATCGACAGATCGAAATGCACCTGGGCCTGGCCGTAGAACGTATTGACGTTCGACAGCGCCAGCAGCGGCTCGGAGGCGCCCGTCGTCATGCCGCGCTCTCCTGCTCTGACGTCCCCGATAGCCCGTGACCGAGATAGGCCTCGATCACCTTGGGATCGCTGCGCACCTGTTCGCCCGACCCTTCCGCGATCTTCCTGCCCTCGTCCATCACGATGACGCGGTCGGAGAGGCGCATCACCATCTCCAGCTTGTGCTCGATCAGCAGGATGGTCAGGCCTTCCGCCTTCAGCTCGGCGACCAGCGCCTGCATCTCCGCGGTCTCGGTCGGGTTCATGCCCGCGGTCGGCTCGTCGAGCAGCAGCAGGCGCGGCTTCAGTGCCAGCGCACGCGCGATCTCGACGCGGCGGCGATTGGCGTAGGACAGGCTGTAGGCGGGCTGATCGATCCGCGGCAGCAGCCGCTCGCCGAACCGGGCGAGGATGGCCTTTATTTCCTCGCGCAGCCGCTCTTCCTCGTCCCTGACGCTGGCGGGGCGCAGCAGCGCGAGGCCCAATTCCAGCAGCGGACCGATCACCGGCACGACCGGCTTCACCGCACGCAGCCGCGTGTGCGCGCCGATCAGGACGTTGTCCATGACGCTGAGATTGCCGAAGACGCGACCGAGCTGGAAGGTGCGCGCGATGCCCTCGCCTGCGAGCCGCTCCGGCGACAGGCCGGTGATGTCCTGGCCTTCGAACCGAACGGTGCCGGCATCGGGCCGGTCGAGACCGGTGACGAGATTGAACAGCGTTGTCTTGCCGGCGCCGTTGGGGCCGATGATGCTGACGAGCTCGCCCTTGGCGAGGTCGAGATCAATCGCATCGACGGCAGTGAGACCGCCGAAGCGGCGCGTCAGCCCGCGCAGGGACAGCATGGGAGACTGCTCCGCCATCACATCGTCCCCAACAGGCCCTGCGGCCTGAACCGCACCAGCAGCAGCAGCACGATGCCGTAGATCAGAATGCGATACTCCGCCGCGATCCGGAACACTTCCGGCAGCCCGACCAGCGCCACAGCTCCGAGCATTGCACCGACGACATTGCCGAGGCCGCCGAGGATGACGACGGTCAGCGCCAGGATCGATTGCTGCGTGTTGAAGGTCTCGTGGTTGATATAGGAGTACAGATGCGCCGCAATGCCGCCGCTGATGCCGGCCGCAAAGCCGCCGAAGATGAAGGCGAGCGATTTGTAGCGGTTCAGGCTGAGCCCATAGGCGCGCGCGGCGATGTCGTCGTCTCGGATGGCGCGGAAGCTGCGGCCGAGATGCGAGGTCAGCAAGCGGCCCTGCAGCAGCGCCAGCACCACCATCACGGCAAAGCTGAACCAGTAGATCGAGGTCGGGCTGATCAGATCGTAGCCGAACACCGACAGCGGCGGGATGCCGGAAATGCCGATCGGCCCGCGCGTCACGCTCTCCCAGTTCAGGATCACCAGCGACACGATCTCGCCAATGGCGAGGGTGGCGATCGACACATAATGTCCGCGCAGGCGGAAGGACGGCGAGATCAACAGCGTGCCGAGCGCAGCGCTCATCAACCCGCCGCCGATCACGGCGAGGCCGACCGGGACATTGAGGGTCAGCGACAACAGCGCAGACGTATAGGCGCCAATCGCCAGCAGCGCGGCATGTCCGAGCGAGACCTGCCCCATCGTGCCCGCAACCAGCGTCAGGCTCAGCGCGAGCATGCCGAGCAGCCAGGCGTTGATCAGGGTCTGCAGCACGTAGAACGAGACCGGGAACAACGGCAGGACCGCAAAGCCGGCAGCAGCGACAGCCAAAGCCCACCACGGAATGCGCACAGGGCGGCTCGGCGCGATGAAGGTGCCGGTAAGCGGCTCGGGCGGCGCCTGCCGCGCGCTGGCGAACAGACCGTTCGGCCGCAACACCAGCACGACGACCAGCAGCAGGAAGGCGAACAGATTGCGATAGCTGGTGCCGAACACCGCAACGCCATAGCTCTCGACGAGGCCCAGCAGCAGGCTGCCGATCACAGCGCCCGGAACGTTGCCGGCGCCGCCGACGACTTCGGCAACGACGCCCTTCAGCGTCGCCTGCAGGCTCATCGCGGTGTCGATCTGGTTGTAGTACATGCCGACCAGCATGCCGGAGACGCCGCCGAGCGCGGCGGCAATGCCGAACACGGCCTGATTGACGCGGTTGACGTCGACGCCCATCTGCATCGCGGCGTCGCGGTCCTGCGATGCCGCGCGCACGGCCCAGCCGAGCTTGGAGTAGCGCAGGAACACGAACAGCAGCAACGCGCTGGTGAGGCCGACGCCGGCGATGAGCAGATCAAGAGGCCCAATGGTGCCGCCGCCGACCTGGAAGCGAACATCCGGCAACTGGCTCGGCAACGCCCGCGGATTGGGCGAGAAGGTCAGCATCACCAGCTGATCGAGCACGAAGCTGATGCCGATGGTCGCGAGCAGCGGCGCGATGCGCACCGAGTTCTGCAGCGGCCGCAGACCGAACCGCTCGATGATCAGCCCGACGATCGCTGCCGCCGCCGCGACCACGATGATGGTGAGCGGCAGCGGCGTATGCAGCTGAACCACCGCGACCCAGCCGATATAGGCGCCGACCAGATAGATCGAGCCCTGCGCGAAGTTGATCAGCCGGCTGACGCCGAAGATCAGCGCGAGCCCGACCGCAACGAGGGCGTAGACATTGCCGACGATCAGCCCGTTGATCGTATAGTCGAGCCAGGAAGACACGCTGGTATCACCGCGTCGAGAGGGAAGCGGCCGGAGCCCCCGCTCCGGCCATCAGGTTAAGTCGGCTTGCCGTCCCAGAGCGCGAACTGGCCCTTGCGCACGACGAGCTCGGCGTTCATGGCGCCCTTGACGCGGCGGGTGGCGATGTCGAACGTCGCCGTGCCGAAGATTACGCTCGGAACATCCTTGACCTTGGTGAAGGCGTCGCGGATCGCCTTGCGATCGGTACCGCCGATCTTCACGACGGCGGCAGCCATGTTCATCGCGTCATAGGCGTAGGCGTTGAAGGCGTCCGGCTCCTGGCCGTTGTATTTCTTCTTGAAGCCCGCGATGAATTTCTGCACCTCGGGCCGCGTATCCTCGGGGAAGTAGCGCGTGCCGACGTGGACGTCCTCGACCGCCTCGCCGCCAAGCTCGATGAATTTGGGCGAGTAGACCGAGCTCGCAGCGCACATCACCTGCTTCAACCCGACCTGACGCGCCTGACGGGCGATCAGCGCGCCGTCGGAATAATAGGAGATCAGGATCAGTCCGTCCGGATTGGCGTCGCGCACGCGCACCAGCGTCGAGCGGAAGTCGCGTTCCTCCGCGATGTAGCCCTCGGTGACCGCGATTTCGGCGCCATATTCCTTCGCCGCCTTGACGAAATAGTCGCGGCTGGTTCGGCCCCAATCGGTGTTGAGGTGCAGCACCGCGAGCTTCTTCAGTCCGAGGCGCTTGACCGCATAGGCCGCCAGCAGCGGCTGCTCGTCGGCCTGGCTCACGGACGTGCTCCACATGAAGTCGCCGCCCTTGGTGAAGTCAGGATGCGAGTTGGTGAAGCCGAACTGCACGAGGCCGCCGCGCTGGTAGATCGGCGATGCCGCCATCGAGGCGGGGCTGGAGAAATCGCCGAGCTCCAGCACGATGGCGGGATTGGAGACGAACTTCTGGGCGATCGCGACAGACTGGCGCGGATCGCTCTGGCTGTCCTCGAATTGGTAGGCGAGCTTGCGGCCGTTGATGCCGCCCGCCGCCATGATCTCGTCGAGCGCGAGATCAAAGCCCTGCTTCCACTGCGTGCCATATTGCGCGTTCGGTCCCGTGAGGGGACCGCTGACGCCGAGCAGGATCGGCTCGGAGGTGTCAGCGAAGGCACCGCGCGAGACGGCCGCTCCCGCCATCATGGCGGCCAGCGAGCCCTTCACCAGGGTACGACGATCGATGTTGCTCATTTAACGGCTCCATCCACTCAATGTTGAAACAAGCAGCAATTCCTGTGCCGGCGAGATTGCCTATTTCGAGGGCTCGCCGAGTGACAGCATCAGCCGGTTCGCCCAGTTGAAGAACGAGGCGCCGTTGATGACGTCGACGATCTCGGCATCGTCGAGGCCGGCGCGGCGCAATTCTTCGATATTGTCAGGACCGAACGCGATCGGCGTTGCGGCCAGCGCGACCGAGGCCTTGACCACCGCATTCCAGCGCTCGCCGAGATCGGCCTTGACGCCTTCGTCGAGCAGGCGCTGCACGTCGTCGCGGCGCTTGGAATAGGTGCTGGCAAAGCGCGCATGGACGGAGGCGCAATAGATGCAGCCGTTGTAGCGCGAGGTCGCGGCCGCCGCGAGCTCACGCTCGGCGCGCGGCAGACCATCGGCGACGTTGTAGAAGATGTCCTTGTCGGTCTTGGTGCGGGCTTCCAGCACCTCGGGGTCGCGCACCAGCAGGCGGAAATATTCCGACTTGGCGCGGGCGCGGTCGACCAGGCCATTGAAGTGCCGCTCGGTCAGCTCGGCCTCGGGCAGCGGATCGATCCAGGAAACCCAGCCGAGCTCGTCCTGGGTAAAGGCGACGGGTGGATTGACGGTGCTCATGATTGCAGCCCTACGCGCTTGCCGCGGCGAGCGTGCGCAGGCCGCTGACGACGCGCACCTGGAACGACAGGAACGCGACGAGTTGGGAGAAGGTGACGATGCCGGTGGTGGACCAGCCGGCGGCAAGCAATGCCTTCATGTCGGCGTCCGCGGCGTCGCGGGGGCGGAACACCAGCAGATGCGCCTGCTCGAACGCGGCTGCGAGCCTTGCGCCGAGCGCCGGCTTGCTTGCCGCACTGACGCGATAAATCAGGCCGGCCGTGTTTTCGACCGACAGCGGACCGGCGGGATACGAGCCGTACGGGCCCGAAGTCATGCCCCGCGCGATTTCGGCATCGATCGCCGCGATCAGGCGCGCGCCATCGGCATTCGCGGCAAGCTTCTCGCGATAGAACGAGGCAACCGGGGATTCGCCATGCAGGCCGGTGACGAGGGCCGCGACCGCGGCGCGCTCGACAAGCGAGAAATCGCCGGCGTCGATCGGCTCGAACAGTGACAGATAGCTCTTCTGCGCATTCTCGCGCGCCTGCAGGCGCCGTGCCCGGATCGCATCCAGAGCCGACCCGGGTGCGATCCCCGCGAGCGTGTCGATGATATCCTGTGTTGCCATCATTCAGCCTCGCACACATTCATTCCGGTCAACCCGCCAGCGCCACGTCGGGCGCGGTCCGGGTCCAGCCCAGCGCCGGCGCCACCTTCTCCGCGACCAGATCGATCGAGCGCAGGACATGGGGATGCGGTGCATCGACCGAATGCACCTGGAAGACGAGGTCCGTCACCCGCTCCAGCGTCGCGTCGGCCCGCAGCGAGGCGATGACGTGGTCGGCGTCGCCGACATGGGTGTCGAACGCCGTGATCATCTCTTCCAGCGTCTCGCCCGGCGGAAGGTGCCCGCCCTTCATGAATTGCGGCAGCGCGCGGCGCAGGCCGATATCGGCAAGGCGCAGGGCCTCGGCATGGTCATCGGCGACGAAGACGCTGCGCGAGGCCATGATGCGCGGCTCCGCCCCTTTGGGCAGCGCCTCCATATAGGCGTCGATCACCGGGTTCTGGATCTCGGCGAGCGTCGCCTTCGGCGCCTCCTTGGTCCGCGGCTGGGTACGCGAGAGCAACAGGCCATCGCCCGCCTTGCCGGCGCGCGCGCCGCCGGCGACGGAGAATGTCGCCTGCCAGATCCGCCTGTCCAGTTGCGGCCGCTGCGGATAGATGGTGTCGCCGCCGTCGAGCGGCTTGCCGACCAGGGCGGTGCGGACGACTTCGAGATTGCGGGCAAAGATGTCGTTGCGCTGGGCGCTGTCGAGGCCGAAGGCGGCAAAGGCCGACGGGTTGCCGCCGGTGCCGACGCCGAGCTCGAAGCGGCCGTCGCAGAGCAGATCGAGCACGGCGGCGTCTTCCGCCACCCGCACCGCATTCTCCAGCGGCAGCGTGACGATGCCGGTGCCGAGGCGGATGCGGGAGGTTTGCGCTGCGACGTAGCCCAGAAAGGTGAAGGGCGACGGCAGGCCGCCTTCGCGTTCGTGGAAGTGATGCTGCGCGATCCACGCGGAATCGAGCCCCGCTTGCTCGGCGCGCACGATCTGCTCGGCCGCGAAGCGATAGCGGTCCGCCGGCGGCGCCTCGTCCAGCAGCCGCGTGAAGAATCCCAGGCGTTTCAGATTGGCAAAGCGTTTCATGCGACCCCTGTCGGGCGAGGATGGCCAGGCGCCTGATGATGTCGGGTCGTGCGGCTCCAGACAAGCGGGCATTGCGCAAGGCTCATGCGCAGCTCTCATGCGCAAAACCGCCCGCCGGGATCGTCCCTGCGCTGGAGCTGGGCAGACTGCCTACCAGCTCGGCAGCACCGCGCCCTTGAACTTGGTCAGGACGAACTCCTTGACCTCCGGCGTGTGGTAGCTGTCGACGAGGATCTTGACCCAGGGCTTGTCCTTGTCGGCCGTGCGCACGGCGATCAGGTTGACGTAGGGCCCCTTCGGGTCCTCGCGCAGGATCGGATCCTTGACCGGATCGAGGCCCGCCTGGGTTGCGTAATTGGTGTTGATCGCGGCGGCATCGACGTCGTCGAGCGCGCGCGGTGCCTGCGCCGCGTCGACCTCGATGAATTTCAGCTTCTTCGGGTTCTCGCTGATGTCGAGCACCGTCGGCTTGAAGCCGGTGCCGTCCTTCAGCTTGATCACGCCCTTGTCGCGCAGCAGCAGCAGCACGCGGCCGCCATTGGTGGGATCGTTGGGGATCGAGACCTTGCCGCCTTCGGGGATGTCGGCGAAAGCCTTGTGCTTCTTCGAGTAGACGCCGATCGGAAAATTCACGGTCAGCGCGACCGACTCGATCTTGTAGCCGCGGTCGGCTTTCTGGTTGTCGAGGTAAGGCTGGTTCTGGAACGAATTGGCCTGGATCTCGCCGGCGTCGAGCGCGGCGTTCGGCACGACGTAGTCGGAAAATTCGAGCAGCTGGATGTCGAGGCCGTTCTTCGCCGCGATCGGCTTCACCGCCTCCAGGATCTGCGCATGCGGCCCCGGCGTCACGCCGATCTTGATGGTCTCGGCGGAGCTTGCTGCCGACCATGCGGCGAGCACGGTGGCGAGGATCAGGGGGAAGCGAAACGACATCTTGGTCTCCATGGAACGGCACGAATGATTGGAACCGTATTCGCTTCTCCGCAAGGGGAAATCAATGAAATGGAAATCCAAATTGAGTGCCGGGAGCGGGCTGCGCCTTCTGCGTTCGGCAGCAAACGCGGAACGAATTCACGGCGACGGCGGGGCCTTCCGCAAAGCGTGAGGCGCATCACGGCAATGCGGCGCCGCGTGCGCAAGATTTGCGGCACGGCAATCGCAACTCAGGGAGACATCGACCATGACCACTCTTGCTGCGCCAAAGCTCACCGGCCGCAAATGGCTCGAATGCTTTGCACTCTATTTCGTGCTTCAGGGCGTGCCGATCTATTCCGGCGTCGCGCTGGCGATCAAGCTGATCGACGCGTCCGAATTCGTCGGCGAGCCGTTCGGCGCCGCCATCTTCGTGGCCATGCTGTCGACCTTCCACGCCATGCTGACCTCGGGGCTCGGCGCCAGATTCCCGCATGTCTTCAGGCACAGCTTTCAGCCGCTGTTCGCCGATACGGCGTTGTCCTTCTCCGAGAGGATCACGCGCTGGCTGGCGCAGCCGAACACGGCGCTGCAGCTTTTGAGCCAGGCCCTGCTGCTGTCGGCGCTCGCGATCGGCGTGCTCGGCATCAGGTAGCTGCCGGGACGTCAGGGGTTCGATCGCCGATGGCTGATATGTGGCGATTTCCCGGCGGCTGCAATGAATCTCCGGCCGCGGCAACATCACGAAACTTGATGCGCCTGTTGCGGCCGGGCTAACGTTCCCTCGCGGCCTTCGAACTTCCCCAAGTTCAGCCAAGTTCGCACTGGATCGCCGCCCGGGCTCCTCGGGCGGCGATCCGGGTCTTGATCCAGGTCACGATCCGGTTCCTGGCCCGCAGAAGCTCTCCCATCGTCATTTCGTCGCATGGCCCGACGGCCACGCCGGCATTGCCGCCTCGTGCATGATGCAACATGATGCCGGCGACTGATGTCTTCGAGGTGGAGGGTTATCCGATGAACGAGAACGAAATCCGGCGTCTGGTCGGGCAGGTGAAGCAAGGCACGCTGTCGCGGCGCTCGTTCATCCAGAGGGTGGCCGCGGTCGGGATCGCGGCCCCGATCGCAAGCCAGATCCTGGTCTGGCACGACGTCGCCATGGCGGACGCCAGGCTGCCCTACAAGCCGACCAAGGCCGGCGGCGGCGGCCCGCTCAAGCTGCTGTTCTGGCAGGCCCCGACCCTGCTCAATCCGCATTTTGCGATCGGCACCAAGGACCAGATGGCCTCGCGCGTGTTCTTCGAGCCGCTCGCCGGCTGGGACAAGGAGGGCAATCTGATCCCCTGCCTCGCCGCCGAGGTTCCGACCAAGGCGAATGGCGGCCTTTCCGCCGACGGCATGAGCGTGATCTGGAAGCTGAAGCAGGGCGTCAATTGGCATGACGGCAAGCCCTTCACCGCCGACGACGTCGTCTTCACCTGGACCTATGCCGCCGATCTCGCCACGGCCGCCTACAGCACGGGATCCTACAAGGACATCAAGGTCGAGAAGATCGACGACCATACGGTCAAGGTGATCTTCAAGGCGCCGACGCCGTTCTGGGCCGATCCCTTCGTCGGCTCGGTCGGCCAGATCCTGCCGAAGCATCATTTCGGCGACTATGCCGGCGCCAAGTCGCGCGAGGCGCCGGGCAATCTGAAGCCGGTCGGCACCGGCCCGTACAAATTCGTCGAGTTCAAGCCCGGCGACCTGATCCGCGCCGAACGCAATCCCGACTATCACGTCAAGAACCAGCCGTATTTCGACACGCTCGAGATCAAGGGCGGCGGCGATGCGGTGTCGGCGGCGCGCGCCGTGCTGCAGACCGGCGAATACGACTTCGCCTGGAACATGCAGGTGGAGGAGGAGGTGCTCAAGCGCATGGAGGCGAGCGGCAAGGGCAAGCTCGATATCACGCCCTCCGGCAATGTCGAGTTCATCATCCTCAACACCACCGATCCCTGGACCGAGGTCGACGGCGAGCGCTCGAGCGCCAAGACCAAGCACCCCTCGCTGTCCGATCCCGCGGTGCGCCGGGCGCTCAACCTGCTGATCGACCGCGACTCGATTCAGAAATTCATCTACGGCCGCGGCGGCATCGCCACCGCGAGCTTCGTCAACGCGCCCAAGCAGTTCAAGTCGCCCAAGCTCAAATACGAGTTCAGCATCGACAAGGCCAACAAGATTCTCGACGAGGCCGGCTGGAAGAAGGGCGCGGACGGCATCCGCGAGAAGGGCGGCAAGAAGCTCAAATACGTGTTCCAGACCTCGACCAACGCCCCGCGGCAGAAGACTCAGGCCATCATCAAGCAGGCCTGCGAGAAGGCCGGCATCGACATCGAGATCAAGGCGGTCACCGCCTCGGTGTTCTTCTCCTCCGACGTCGGCAATCCCGACACCTATTCGAAGTTCTACGCCGACATGGAGATGTACAACACCACGCAGCCGCAGCCCGATCCGGAGCGCTTCCTGAACCAGTGCGTCTCCTGGGAGGTCGCCTCCAAGGACAACAAATGGCTCGGCCGCAACATCTCGCGCTGGTCCGATCCCGAAGCCGACAAGGCCTACAAGGCCGCGCAGAACGAGCTCGACCCCGCCAAGCGCGCCGCGCTGCTGATCAAGGTCGACGAGACCTTCTGCGAGGCCAACGTCTTCCTGCCCCTGCTCTCCCGCAACGTCGTCAACGCCAACGTCAACAACCTCATGGTCGACATGTCCGGCTGGGACGTCACGACGTGGAATCTGGCGGGGTGGTATCGGGTCTGAGTGGGCTTGGAGAGCGCGGCGAATGCCGTGGTGACATCGTCGCGCTCGTCACAGGCGCATCAGCTGCGGGCGTCGAGCTGGCTGCTGCGGCCGGACGCGGCACCCTGCTGTGCGGCATAGGCGGACGCCGCGCTCGATGCCGGTGAGTATTGCCCGAGCGACTCGGCGAGCTCTTCGGCGGCGTCGGTGAGCTGCTTCATGATCGCGGCGCTGTCCGTCGACGTCTTGCCTGCGGAGTGCAGGACCTCGAACGAGATTCCGTTCGGAAGATCGACATGAATCTTGTCGATCCCGACCGCGTTTGGCGTGTCGTCATTGGCGGCCGGATCGGCACTCGCCGCCGACTGCCCAGGCGTCTGATTGTCGGCGAGCCCCCGCACGAAATCCTCGATGGACTTGAGGGCCTGACTATCGAAGCCGCCGCCGCCGAAGTGGAAGATGCCGACCGACATGCCGTTCGGCAGGTCGACCTTGATCTCGTCGTAGGGGGTGCCTTCCTGCAACAGGGACGAGAAGGTCGAGACGCCGGTCTTCGAGTCATCGGCTGACTTCGATGCGCCGGCCGGGAATGGCGACCCCGCCGCGCTGCCACCACCGATGCTGCTCAAGCTGCCGACACTCATATCCGAAACTCCCACTGTTCATTTGCGAACGCAGCTCCTGCGTGCAACGTGCATGCCAGCTCGCGGATTCATGTTCATCAAGGACTTATCGCCGATTGCGGATAGCAGCTCCGTCACAGCGGCAAATCCGTCCCGGCAGAATCTGCCGATCCGCGATGGACGAGACCTGCCACCTGTGCGCCGTAGTGCCGTAGGGTGGACAAAGGCGCATAGCGCCGTGCCCACGATCTCTCTCCATCAGCAACAGGGCGTGGGCACGCTTGCGCTTTGCCCACCCTACGAGATCGAGCTTGTGGCACGCAGCTCATTTTGCAGGCACGCTGGATTGCTTCCGCCTTCGCCAAGGCTTCGGCGGACAAGTCGCTGCGCTCGCAATGACGCCGTGGCGTCAGTGCGCGCCAAAAACAAAAAGCTGCAGCTTCGGTCCCGATCGGAACCGAAGCTGCAGCGGCCGTCCGTTGCAGGCTTACTGCTTGATCTTCCCGTCCTTGTCGAACTGGGAGACATAGGCCCAGAGATTGTTGACCTCGGTCTCGTTCTTGATGCCGGCGAACGCCATCTTGGTGCCGGGGATCTTGGCCTTGGGGTCCTTGATGTATTCCTTGAACACGGCCTCGTTCCAGGTGATGCCGGAATTCTTGTTGGCGTCCGAGTAGCTATAGCCCTCGACCGTGCCCGACTTGCGGCCGTTGAGGCCGTTGAGCTCAGGGCCGACCTTGTTTTTGGCGCCTTCGCCGATGGCGTGGCAGGCCAGGCATTTGTTGAACGACGTCTTGCCGGCCGCGGCATCCTGCGCCATCGCGGCGGGTGCGGTGGCAATCGCGGTGAGGATCGTCAGTGCGCCAAAAATAAGTTTTGTCATCGGGTGCTCTTCGTCTCTTCCCTGGTGGGTCTGGGCTGGTCAGTCCATTGCCGGATCGGCAATCGCCGGACCTGCCGGTTTTGGCAGGCCTGCGCGGCTTGGACAAGCCACCAAACCATGACAGGTTTCATGATTCCCGACTTGTCCCAGAGCGAACTGGCGGAAGATGGGCGATCCGACTTTCGGATGGCCTACCCAAAGGGCTGCGGACGTGATTGATTTGGCGAGACAAATTGATCGTGCGGCGCGAGCCGGAAAGATATGCCATGAGGGATTTGATATGGCCATCATGATGCCTGCGAGCGACCAGGCGGTGCTGGCGCGCCGCGCTGAGATCGTTGCTGCATTGCGCGCAATCGTATCAGGCGAGGGCGTGATAGATACGCCTGCGGAGATGCGGGCCTATGAGTCCGACGGGCTGACGGCCTATCGGCAGCCGCCGATGGTCGTGGTGCTGCCCGATACGACCGAGCAGGTCTCGCTGATCCTGAAATATTGTGCAGAGCAGAACATCAAGGTGGTGCCGCGCGGTTCCGGCACCTCGCTATCAGGCGGCGCACTGCCGCTCGAAGACGGCGTGCTGCTGGGCCTCGGCAAGTTCAAGCGCATCCGCGTGATCGATTTCGACAACCGTGTCGTCGTCACCGAGCCCGGCGTCACCAATCTTGCGCTCAGCCAGGCGGTCGCCCATGCCGGCTTCTATTACGCGCCCGATCCGTCCTCGCAGATCGCCTGCTCGATCGGCGGCAATGTCGCGGAAAATTCCGGCGGCGTGCATTGCCTGAAATACGGCATGACCACCAACAACGTGCTCGGCTGCGAGATCGTGCTGATGAGCGGCGAGATCCTGCGCATCGGCGGCAAAGGGTGCGAGAACCCGGGCTACGACCTGATGGGTGTCATCACCGGCTCGGAAGGCCTGCTCGGTGTCATCACCGAGGTCACGGTGCGCATCCTGCAGAAGCCGGAGACGGCGCGCGCGCTGATGGTTGGATTTGCCGAGGTCGAGGCGGCCGGCGAATGCGTGGCGCGCATCATCGGTGCCGGCATCATCCCCGGCGGCATGGAGATGATGGACAAGCCGGCGATCCACGCAGCCGAAGCCTTCGTCCATGCCGGCTACCCGCTTGATGTCGAGGCGCTGCTCATCATCGAGCTCGACGGTCCCAAGATCGAGGTCGACGAGCTGATCACGCGCGTCGAGACCATCGCACGAGGCTGCGGTTCGGTGACGCTGCAGATCTCCAATTCGGAAGCCGAGCGCAATCTGTTCTGGGCCGGCCGCAAGGCCGCGTTCCCGGCGGTCGGGCGGATCTCACCCGACTATCTCTGCATGGACGGCACGATTCCGCGCGGGGCGCTGCCGAAGGCGCTGGCGCGCATCCGCGAGCTCGGCGAAAAGTACCAGCTCGGCTGCGCCAACGTGTTCCACGCCGGCGACGGCAATCTGCACCCGCTGATCCTCTACGATGCCAACAAGCCCGGCGAGATCGAGCGCGCCGAGGCCTTCGGCGCCGACATCCTGCGCGCCTGCGTCGAGTTCGGCGGCGTGCTCACCGGCGAGCACGGCGTCGGCATCGAGAAGCGTGACCTCATGCCCGACATGTTCAGCGAGATCGATCTCAAGCAGCAACAGCGGCTGAAATGCGCGTTCGACTCGCAAGGTCTGCTCAACCCCGGAAAGGTGTTTCCGACCCTGCACCGCTGCGCCGAGCTCGGCCGGATGCACGTGCATGCGGGCCAGCTGGCGTTTCCGGACATTCCGCGGTTCTAGCGCCGGGCCCTCCCGTTGCCATGTGCCAGATTTGCTTTCCGTTCTAAACTTGGATACCGGCTCACTCGTGGATACGCTGAAAGTCAGAGACGCCAAAGACGTCGAAGAAGTGGTGCGCGCGGCGATTGCCAACGAGCAGCCGCTCGAGATCATCGGGCATGGCAGCAAGCGCAGCATTGGCCATGCCATGGCGACCAATGCCGTGCTCGACCTCTCAGCGCTCAATGCCGTCACCTCCTACGAGCCGAACGAGCTGATCGTCACGCTGCAGGCCGGCGCGCCGCTGGCCGACGTACTGTCGCTGATCGACGCCAAGAACCAGCAATTCGCTTTCGAGCCGATGAATACCGCGCCGCTGCTCGGCACGCCCCCAGGGGGCACCATCGGCGGCATGATCGCCGCCGGGCTCGCCGGCCCGCGGCGGATCAGGGCGGGCGGAGCGCGCGACCATCTGCTCGGGGCGCACGCCGTCTCAGGCTTCGGCGACAGCTTCAAGACCGGCGGCAAGGTGGTGAAGAACGTCACCGGCTACGACCTCTGCAAGCTGCTGGCGGGATCCTGGGGCACGCTGTCGGTCATGACCGAGGTCACGCTGAAGGTGATGCCGAAGCCCGAGGCCGAGCGGACACTGCTGCTGCGCGGGCTCGATGATGCCGCCGCCAACAAGGCGATGACCGCGGCGCTCGGCTCGCCCTACGACGTCTCAGGTGCTGCACATCTGCCGTATCAGGCGTTCCGGGCCAATCCCGAGGGGCTTGGCGATCTTGCGGGCGAGGGCGAGGCGCTGACCGTGTTGCGGCTCGAGGGCATCACGGCCTCGGCCGCCCATCGCGCCGGCTCGTTGCGCGAATTGCTGGCTCCGTTCGGAAATGCGACATTGATCGAGGACGCGGCCTCTAGCGCACTGTGGGCCACGATCCGCGACGTGCTGCCGTTCGCGGCCGGCGGCGCGCGCGGCCCCTGGCCGGTCTGGCGCATCGTCTGTCCGCCGGCCTCGGGCGCGGCGCTCGGCACGCAATTGGCGCGCGAGACCGGTGGCGACGTGCTCTATGATTGGGGCGGCGGATTGATCTGGGCCGCAGTGCCGCCGAAGGGCGATGCGCATGAACCGGTCGTGCGGGCGTGCGCGAATTCGGTTGGGGGACACGCCACGCTGATCCGGGCGGCCGAGGAGGTCAGGCGCGAGGTCGACGTGTTCCATCCGCAGGCGCCGGGCGTTGCCGCCCTGAGCGAGCGGGTCCGCGCCAGCTTCGATCCGAAGACCGTTCTCAACCGGGGACGCCTCAGCCGGGGCACTGCTGCATGAAGACCGAGTTCTCGCTCACCCAGCTGGCCGATCCCGATATCGCGGAAGCCGACAAGATCCTGCGCGCCTGCGTCCATTGCGGCTTCTGCACCGCAACCTGTCCGACCTATGTGCTGCTCGGCGACGAGCTCGATAGCCCGCGCGGCCGTATCTATCTGATCAAGGAGATGCTGGAGAAGGACCAGACCCCGACAGCCGACGTGGTCAAGCACGTCGACCGCTGCCTGTCGTGCCTGTCCTGCATGACGACCTGCCCCTCAGGGGTGAACTACATGCATCTCGTCGACCAGGCCCGGGTCAGGATCGAGCAGCGCTATCAGCGTCCCCTGGCCGAGCGGCTGCTGCGCCAGGTGCTGGCTTACGTGCTGCCGGACCCGCAGCGTTTTCGCATCAGCATGGTGCTGGCGCGGCTGGCCCGCCCGCTTGCCGTGTTCCTGCCGACGCCGCGGCCGTCGGCGACGCCCGGCCTGATCCAGCGCGTCAAGGCGATGCTGGCGCTGGCGCCGGCGCGGCTGCCGTCACCGGGGCCGCTCCCGGGCAGTGTGTTTGCAGCGCTCGGCAAGAAGCGCGGCCGGGTCGCGCTGCTCCAGGGCTGCGCCCAGCAGGTGCTGGCGCCGCGCATCAACCAGGCCGCCATCAGTCTTCTCACCCGCCACGGCGTCGAGGTTGTCTTGGTTCGGGACGAGCAGTGCTGCGGCGCGCTGACCCATCATCTCGGCAACGACGGCGATGCCTTGGCGCGGGCGCGGGCCAACGTCGCGGCGTGGGGTGCGGAAGCGGCTGGCGAGGGGCTCGACGCCATCCTCGTGACCACGTCCGGCTGCGGCACGGTGATCAAGGATTACGGCTATCTCCTGCGCGAGGATGCGGCTTTCGCCGCCGACGCGGCGAAGGTGTCCGCACTCGCCAAGGACATCACCGAATATATCGCGGGCCTCGGACTCGAACCGACCGCGCGACAAGACAACAACATCGTCGTCGCCTATCATTCCGCATGTTCGTTGCAGCACGGGCAGAAAATCACGGGCCTTCCGAAAGAATTGCTTTCCAAGAATGGATTCGTGGTGAAAGATGTCCCCGAGAGCCATTTGTGTTGCGGCTCGGCGGGGACCTACAACATTCTCCAGCCCGAGCTTGCGGGCCGGTTGCGCGATCGCAAGGTCGCCAACATCGCAAGCGTCAAGCCGGACATGATTGCCGCGGGCAATATCGGCTGCATGGTGCAGATTGCCAGTGGCACGTCAGTTCCGGTCGTACACACGATTGAGCTTCTCGATTGGGCTACGGGCGGGTCGCGGCCGGCACTGAACACGTAAGGTTGAGCTTTCAGAGCCTGAACTGTCCTCCCCGGGGTGACGACTGAAGACGCCCGATCGACCATTGTTCGGCGGCAACAGGAGGACCACGATGGCGAAAGCGAAGAAGAAGAAAAGCAAGAAGGCCAAAAAGGCCAAGAAGGTTGTAGCGGCGAAGAAGACCGCGAAGAAGGCAGCCAAGAAGTCCGCGAAGAAGTCTGCCAAAAAATCGAAGAAGGCTGCCCCGAAGAAGGCCGCCAAGAAGGCTGCGAAGAAGTCGGCCAAGAAGACCGTGAAGAAGACCGTGAAGAAGGCCGCACCGAAGAAGGCCGCGAAGAAAGCGGCACCGAAGAAGGCGAAGGCAGCTCCCGCGCCGAAGCCGTCAGCGCCGGCGGCAGCTCCAGCTCCCGAACCGGCGGCCGAGACGAGTTGGGCGATGCCTTCGTCTTCTGCGGAAGCGCCGCCGGCCGAGGGGCAAGGCTAGGCCCCGTCCAGCGCCCGTGATCGCCAACAGCAAGGCCGCGGCGGTGACGCTGCGGCCTTTTTGCATCGCCGGAAGGACCTTCAGGAGCGGCCCTGTCCCGCGCGGGTCTGATTCGTAGCGCGGCTGCCACGCTGCCTGGCATCCCCGTACTTGCACGGTCCCGCTGTGCACTTTGCAAGGCAGATTATGTGATCGAGAAGACACACAGCCGGACAACCTTTCGTGGAATCGTCAAAACGCCCAAAAAGGCGGCAGTTGCCCGCGATTTTTGCTTCACGGTCTCCGTCCCTCAATCCAGATTGTCGCAGTAACGCAATTTTGCACGCAGGTCGTTTGCCGGGGGGCTTCCGGGAATCCGACCGGGTTAGTTCTGACGATGGGGATCGAAATGAAAAAAGTGGCTTTGTTGGCAACGGCGCTGGCAATGGTGACGACGGGTTCGGCTTTCGCGGCAGATATGCCCCTGAAGGCGTTGAAGGCCCCGCCGCCCCCGGCCTTCGACCCCTGGGATATCGCCTTCGGCGGCGCGATCATGAGCAACTACGTGTTCCGCGGTATCACCCAGTCGAACAACAAGCCGTCGGTCGCCGCCTATTTCGAGCCGCGCTTCAACGTCAACAAAGACCTCCAGCTCTATGTCGGCGTGGCCGGTGAGAGCATCTCCTTCCCGAACCGCGCCGCGGCCGAGATCGACATCTACGGCGGTATCCGCCCGACCTTCGGTGCGTTCGCCTTCGACATCGGCGTCTGGGGTTACCTGTATCCGGGCGGGACCTGTTACTACGGCGGCACCGGCGTCGACTTCGCGGGCAACTTCCAGGGCGCCGATTGCGCCGCGAATGCCCTGCCGAATGGCAACGTGATGAAGAAGGACGTCAGCTTCTTCGAAGTCTACGGCAAGATGACCTACACGGTGAACGACAACTGGGCGTTCGGCATCAACGAGTTCTATTCGCCGAACTTCCTCAACACCGGCGCCTGGGGCAACTACGCCTCGATCACGGGCAAGTGGACGGCGCCGAGCACGACCTTCGGTTCGAGCGGCGTCGGCATGTATGTGTCGGGCGAATTCGGCCGTCAGTGGTTCGGCACTTCCGACTCCTTCTACGGCACGGGCCCCGCAGCAGCGGGTCCGGGCTATGTCGGCCCGTTCTTCCCGAACGGCATCAAATATGCCGACTATAACACCTGGAACATCGGCGTCGGCTTCACCTACAAGGTCATGACGCTGGACCTGCGTTACTCCGACACCGATCTTTCCAAGGCGGACTGCAACGCTTTCACCAGCGACTACACCTCCACCTTCAACGGCAGCTACAGCAGCATCAATCCCTCGGGCGTCGGCTCGAAGTGGTGCGGCGCGACCGGTATCGCCAAGCTCTCGTTCGACCTGACGGCGATGACCAACCTGAAGTAATTTTCTTCTCAAGACCATCCAGGAGGGCGGCAGAGCGATCTGCCGCCCTTTTGCTTTGGCTCCGCGCTCAGCGCGCCGCGCTCGGCTCCGGGGCCGGCTCGCCGGCTTTGCCGAGGACGTGGATCTCGTCGTCCTTCACCAGCGACACCTTGCGGGTATGGAAGGTGTCGAGCGTCGAGCGGTGGCCGATCGAGACGATGGTGGCCTGGGGCAGCTTCTCCGTCAGCAGCCGATAGAGCCGGTCCTCGGACGGCTCGTCCAGCGAAGCCGTCGCCTCATCGAGGAACAGATAGTCCGGCACGTGCAGCAGCGCGCGGGCCAGCCCAAGGCGCTGCTGCTCACCGAGCGACAAAGTACGGTTCCAGTGACCGTCCTCGTCGAGCCGCTCGGCCAGGCGCGGCATGCCGACCGCAACCAGGGCGTCGCGGATCTTCTCCGGCGGGATGGAGCCGTGCTCGGCCGGGTAGATGACGGCATCGCCGAGCGGGCCGATCGGGAAATACGGCCGCTGCGGCAGCATCATCAGCTTCGACGTCGCAGGGATGGCGACCGTGCCGGTGCCGAACGGCCAGACGCCGGCAATGGCCCGGAACAGGGTCGACTTGCCGGAGCCCGAGGGGCCGGTCACCAGCACCCGCTCCGACGGCTGGATCGTGAAGGCATTGGCTGCGACCAGAGGTGCCCCGTTCGGCAGTTTGACCAGCAACTGCTCGAGCGCGATGGCCTTGCCCTTCGATGGGGTCACGTCGATGGTCGGCTCGAGTGCCGCGCCTGGAGCGGCGGCGCTGACCGACATCTCGAAGCCGTCGAGACGGGCGATCACGGAACGCCATTCGGCGAGCGAGCGATAGGCGGTGACGAAGAAGGACAGCGCGTCCTGCACGCTGCCGAACGCCGAGCCGGTCTGCATCATGTCGCCGAGCTGGATGCGCTTGGCGAAATAGGCGGGCGCCACCATGACATAGGGAAAGATCGTCGCCGCCTGGCCGTAGCTTGCCGTGAACGCGGTGAGGCGCTTGGTCCGGCTCATGATCGCGTACCAATTGCCGATGACGAAACCGAAGCGCTGCAGCAGGCGCCCGCGCTCGGCGCCCTCGCCCTTCAGAAGGGCGATCTGCTCGGAATTCTCGCGCACGCGGATCAGGTTGAAGCGGAAATCGGCCTCATAGCGTTGCTGCTCGAAATTGAGGTTGATGAGCGGGGCGCCGATCCAGTGCGTCAGCGCGGTACCGGCGATCGCGTAAGCCACTGCGGCCCAGACCAGGAAGCCGGGGACGACGATATCGGTGCCGTAAATGTACAAGGGGGCCTTGTAGGACAAACCCCAGAGGATGACGACGAACGAGGCCAGCGTCACGACCGAGGACAAAAGGCCAAGGCCGATGGTCAGCGTCTGCTCGACGAAGGTTTTGACGTCCTCGGTGATGCGCTGATCCGGATTGTCGGCGGCATCGCCCTTGAGTTGCATGCGGTAATGCGTGGCGCCGTCGAGCCATTCGCCGAGGTAATGTTGCGTCAGCCATTGTCGCCAGCGGATCTGGAGCCACTGGTTCAGATAGAGCTTGTAGACGGCCAGTGCGACGAAGGTGAAGGCAAGGCCCAGGAAGACCCAGACCTCCTTGATGAACTCGGGCAGGTCGTAGGCCTGCAGCGCGCTGTAGAACCGGTTCTGCCACTGATTGAGGAGCACGTTGATCGCGACCAGCACCAGCTCCATCGCGACGACCACGGCGAGCAGGCCGCGGCCGACCCATTTGTCCTCGGACCGGAAATAGGGAGCGGCGATTCGCCAGACGATCGCGAGCGTGGCGCTGATGTTCTTCACAGAGCGGAGTCTCCTCGGGAATGTGGACAACTGCCCGGAGCCAAGGACTTGATGCCATGGCGGAAAGCGGCGCGCTTAGACTAAAGTCGCAAGGTCTGCAATTTGCGTTGTCTTGTCGCACCTCGCAACCCTAGCATGGCGTGCGATGGCGCGGAGTAGGGGTGCTCCGGGATTTCGCGACCTTGTGAGCGGGACGGGAACCGCTGCACTCGCGAGGAATTCGCGCCCAGCTCGGGGGTTATCGCTTCAGCGTCAAGCAGGAACGGCTCTCCACGCGGGCCGCCTGCCGCAAACATGCGTGGGGGAGGAAGACCATGTGGAATCAAATCTATGATCCCTTGCACAGCCCCGCGCTGTCGACGATCGCGGCGGCGGTCCCCGTCGTCACGCTGCTGGTCCTGATCGCGAGCGGTCGCGTCCAGGCCCATATCGCGGCCGTCATCGCCGTGATCGTGACCAACCTGATCACGATCTTCGTCTTCACCATGCCGGCGAACATGTCGATCCGCGCCTCGGTGCTCGGCATCGTCACCGGCTTCTTCCCCATCGGCTGGATCGTCCTCAACGTCATCTTCCTCTACCAGGTGACGGTGAGCACGGGACGGTTCGAATTGCTCAAGCGCGCCGTCGGCGGCGTCACCGAGGACCGGCGGCTGCAATTGCTGCTGATCGCGTTCTCCTTCGGCGCGTTCTTCGAGGGCGCCTCCGGCTTTGGCACGCCGGTCGCCATCACCGGCGCCGTGCTGATCGGGCTCGGCTTCTCGCCGCTCGCCGCGTCCGGCCTGTCGCTGATCGCCAACACCGCGCCGGTCGCCTATGGCGCGCTCGGCACGCCGATCCAGGGCCTTGCCTCGGTCACCGGCCTCGATCCCTACATCCTCGGCGCCATGGTCGGCCGGCAATTGCCGTTCTTCTCGCTGATCGTGCCGTTCTGGGTGGTGTGGGCGTTCGCGGGCTGGAAGGGCATGAAGGATATCTGGCCGGCGATCCTCGTCACCGGCGTCTCGTTCGCGGTCCCGCAATATGTGATCTCGAACCACATCAATCCCTGGATCGTCGACATCGGCGCGTCGCTGATCTCGATGGGCGCACTGATCCTGTTCCTGAAGGTCTGGCAGCCGAAGCAGCTCTGGCTGTCGCCGGCGTTGCGCGGCCGCGATGAATCGGCGGCGACCATGGCGGCGGCGAAACCGCTGGACAAGACGCCGCTGACGCAGAGCGAGCTGTTCAGCGCGCTGCTGCCGTGGATCATCGTCTGCATCGTGATGCTGATCTGGGGCAACGGCGGCTTCAAGGCCTGGGCGAACTCGATCTTCGTCTGGAACTATCCGGTGCCGGAGCTGCACCAGATGATCAACAAGATGCCGCCGGTCGCGCCAGGGCCGACCAAAGAGGCTGCGGTGTTCAGCTTCACCTACCTGTCGTTCACCGGCTCGGGCATGCTGATCGCGGCGATCATCTCCGGCTTCCTGATGGGCGTCGGTCCCGGCCGGCTTTTGGTCGAGTACGGCCGCACCATCCGGCTGTGCGCGATCTCGCTGATCACGATCTCGGCGATGCTCGCGATCGGCACCTTGACGCGCCTGTCCGGCGTCGACGCGACGCTCGGTCTCGCCTTCGCCGCCACCGGCGTGCTCTATCCCTTCTTCGGCACGCTGCTCGGCTGGCTCGGCGTCGCGCTGACGGGATCGGACACCGCCTCCAACGTGCTGTTCGGAAACCTGCAGAAGATCACCTCCGAGCAGCTCGGCCTGTCGCCGGTGCTGATGGCGGCAGCGAACTCGTCCGGCGGCGTGATGGGCAAGATGATCGACGCGCAGTCGATCGTCGTCGCCTCGACCGCCACCAACTGGTACGGCCACGAGGGGACCATCCTGCGCTTCGTGTTCTGGCACTCGATCGTGCTGGCCTGTCTCGTCGGTGTGCTCGTGACGCTGCAGGCCTATGTCTACCCGTTCACGGCGCTGGTCCTGAAGTAACGCGCCACGTCCGCTTCGATGCAGATCCCCGCGGGGTTCGCCCCCGCGGGGATCTTTGCGCCGACGTTGTGCGAACCTTCTCAATGGCGCCGGCGTCTTATAGAAGGTGCCGCAAATCACGTCGGACGAGAGGTCTCATGGTTTCGATCAAGCGGTTGGTGTGTGCGGCGGTTGCAATGCTCGCGATGTCCAGTGTCGCGCGTGCCGAGGACGGGTTTCCGTTCGGCAGCGAGATGACGCTGGAGGCATTGCCGCAAGCAGGCTCCAAGCGGATTCCGAACATCGAGATCGGCGACCACGGCGAAGTGTTGCTGGAGCTCTGGTGCAAGGGCGGCAAGGGCCAGTTCTCGGTCGCCGGCAACACCGTGATCTTCGTCCCCGGCCAGATCCAGGACCGCAACTGCCCGCCGGCGAGAGCTCAGGCCGACGACGATCTCCTCGCAGCGCTCTCCAGTGTCGAGACCTGGAAGCGTCAGGGCGATGTGCTGACGCTGATCGGCCCGAAGTCGCTGCGATTCAGGACGACGGGGAATTAAGTCTCGCGTGTCCCGGACAAGGCGCGTCGCGCAAGCGATGCGCCGCAGAGCCGGGACCCAGTTCTATCGTCGATCTCGCTTGTGGCTTCTGGGCCCCGGCTCTGCAGCGCATCACTGACGTGCTCCGCTGCGTCCGGGGCACGAGATAGCTGCGCCTACTTCCACACCGACTTGTCGGCATCCCAGCGCTGACCCCTGAGCTCCTTGGCGAGGGCCTCGATCGAACCGTTGTCGTCGGGCTGGTCGCCTTCCTCGTCGATCGAGGCGTCGTCGGAGAGATTGAGCTGGGCACCGCTGCTCTCGTCGGCAGTCGTCGTCGCGGGGCTGCCGATCCAGAGCATGAGCTTGTCGGTCGCGCCCGGCTTGTCGGGTGAGACAAGGCCTGCAACCTCGATCGTATCGGTGAGATCAAGCGCCGGGAAATCCTGGTTCGGTCGCTTCATGGTCACCTTAAGCTTGCCGGTATTGGGGTTCCAGCTCGATGTGCCGGACTTCCCGCCCAGCGTCTGCATCAGCACTTTCAGAACCGCATTCCCGAGCTTGTCCTTGTCGATTTTGTCGCCGGTGCGCCAGTCGGCGGCGGCAAAGCGGATGGTGCGGTCCATCTCGGTCATGCCCGCGGTCCAGCCGGCGGCGGTGACGCCGGGCGTCGCCTTGAATTTGGCCAGCAGCGCACCGGCGCGCTCGGGATCGACCGACATGTTGATGGTCTGCTCGCCTGCGCGCAGCGCATCGCATCCGACGGTGAGGCTCGCCAACGTCACCTCGACCGCCTGGCCCCTCAGGCTCTTCAGGAAGTCGGTGGCCGCATCGAGCTTGACCTTGACCGCAATCGCCTCCGGCGAGACGTCGGTGAAATCCTTCGGCTGCGGCGTGATGCCGTCGTCGGAGGTCTGGTTGTCCTGGAATTCCCTCTCGCTGAGATCGGAATTGTCGGGCGAGGTCACCTCGGTCACCACCTGGCCGATGCTGATCTGGCCGCGAAACTCGAAAGTGTCGCCGCTCTGCTTGCGCAGCAGCTTGACGCTGACGGGCGCCTTCTCGCCGATGCTCTGCGTGGTGCCCGTCAGGTTCTGGCCCGCGACCTGGAGGTTGACGACGAAGCGGTCCTTGCGGTCGGAATTCTTGGCGACGGGATAGCAGACGTCGAGCGTCGCGGCGGTGACCGTCTTGCCCTGGCGCGTCTCCTTCAGGATCACGTCGGCATTGCCGTCCATCAGCCCGTCGATCGAGGTAAAATAGCGCGTCTCGACGCCACCGGGCGCCGCGGCCTTCGGCGAGAGCTTCATCTGGGCGGAGGCGACCTCCGGCGCAACCGCAAGCAGAGCCGCCAATAAAGCTGTCGGGCAAACCAGAAGCACGCGCATCGACGAAATCCCCAGGCAATCAGAATCGGCGCCACCGTAATGGGTTTTGGCCGTCGGTTGAATCGGAAAGCGGAGCCCATCGTCGGCAAAAAAGAAGGCCGCCCGGAGGCGGTCTTCGCGAAGCGTGTCGGTCGAGGATGGGCCTCAGAAGCCGCCCATGCCGCCGCCGGCGGGCATGGCGGGCGGGGCTTCCTTCTTCGGCATCTCGGCGACCATGGCTTCGGTGGTCACCAGCAGGCCGGCCACGGAGGAGGCGTCCTGCAGCGCGGTGCGCACCACCTTGGCGGGGTCGATGATGCCCTTCTCGACCATGTCGACATAGTCCTCGTTCTGGGCGTCGAAGCCGAAGGTCTCGGACTTGTTCTCCAGGATCTTGCCGACCACGATCGAGCCTTCCACGCCGGCGTTCTCGGAGATCTGGCGGATCGGGGCTTCCAGCGCCTTCAGCACGATGTTGATGCCGGCCTGGACGTCGGCATTGGCGTTGGTGAGACGGCCCACCGCCTTCTTGGCGCGGAGCAATGCGACGCCGCCGCCGGGGACGATGCCTTCCTGCACCGCGGCGCGGGTGGCGTTGAGCGCGTCCTCGACGCGGTCCTTCTTCTCCTTGACCTCGATCTCGGTGGCGCCGCCGACGCGGATCACCGCAACGCCGCCGGCCAGCTTGGCGAGGCGCTCCTGGAGCTTCTCACGGTCGTAGTCCGAGGTGGTTTCCTCGATCTGGGCCTTGATCTGACCGACGCGGGCCTCGATGTCCGGCTTCTTGCCGGCGCCGTTGACGATCGTGGTGTTCTCCTTGTCGATCACCACCTTCTTGGCGCGGCCGAGCATCTTCACCGTGACGTTCTCCAGCTTCATGCCGAGGTCTTCGGAAATGAGCTGGCCGCCGGTGAGGATCGCGAGGTCCTCGAGCATGGCCTTGCGGCGGTCACCGAAGCCCGGCGCCTTCACCGCGGCCACCTTCAGGCCGCCACGGAGACGGTTGACGACCAGGGTGGCCAGCGCCTCGCCCTCGACGTCCTCGGCGATGATAACGAGCGGCTTGCCCGACTGCACCACGGCTTCGAGCACCGGCAGCATGGCCTGCAGGCCCGAGAGCTTCTTCTCGTGCAGGAGGATGTAGGCGTCCTCGAGCTCGGCGGTCATCTTCTCGGGGTTGGTGACGAAGTAGGGGCTGAGATAGCCGCGGTCGAACTTCATGCCCTCGACGATGTCGACTTCGGTGTCGAGCGACTTGTTCTCCTCGACGGTGATGACGCCCTCGTTGCCGACCTTCTGCATCGCCTGGGCGATCATCTTGCCGATGGCGGCATCGCCGTTGGCCGAGATGGTGCCGACCTGGGCGACCTCGGAGGAGGCGGCGACCGGCTTGGCGCGCTTCTCGATGTCCTTGATGACGGCCGCAACCGCGCTGTCGATGCCGCGCTTGAGGTCCATCGGGTTCATGCCGGCGGCAACCGCCTTGGCGCCTTCGCGCACGATGGCCTGGGCCAGTACGGTCGCGGTGGTGGTGCCGTCGCCGGCGAGGTCGTTGGTCTTGGAGGCGACCTCACGCACCATCTGGGCGCCCATGTTCTCGAACTTGTCCTCGAGCTCGATCTCCTTGGCGACGGTGACGCCGTCCTTGGTGATGCGGGGCGCGCCGAACGACTTCTCGATGACGACGTTGCGGCCCTTCGGGCCGAGCGTCACCTTGACGGCGTTGGCGAGAATGTCGACGCCGCGCAGCATGCGATCGCGCGCGTCTCCGGAAAACTTGACGTCCTTGGCAGCCATGGTCTGCAATCCCTCGTGTTTCGTGCTGTGTGTTGTTTCGCGCTCTCTTCGTCATTGCCGGGCTTGACCCGGCAATCCATCATTTTGCGAAGAAGATGGATGCCCGGGTCGTCTAGCGCGAAGACGCGCTTCGCGCTTTAGCCCGGGCATGACAGTGGAGCATTCAGCGGCCGTTCAGGCGGACAGCCTTAGGCCAGAACGCCCATGATGTCCGACTCCTTCATGATCAGGAGATCTTCGTTGTCGATCTTGACTTCGGTGCCCGACCACTTGCCGAACAGCACGCGGTCGCCGACCTTGAGGTCGATCGGGACCAGCTTGCCGGCCTCGTCGCGGCCGCCGGGGCCGACGGCGACGATTTCGCCCTGGGACGGCTTTTCCTTGGCGGTGTCCGGAATGATGATGCCGCCCTTGGTCTTTTCCTCGGCGTCGATACGTTTGACCACGACACGGTCATGCAGCGGACGAAATTTGGATTTAGCCATGACGTTTCCCTTTGGAGGCTCGCTTCGGAAGTAGTGGAAAGTGGGTGGGGCGGCGCTTCCGTCCACCCCCTGTCCAGAGGATCGAACGGCGCGCTTAGCAATCGGGCTTTCCGAGTGCTAGAGTGGGCTCGGAAATATGGCTTGGCCGCGATCCTGTCAAGCAAAGGTGGTTAAGCGATTGGTGAGGCGGATATAGGATGGTGGCATTGGAAACTTGTTCGGGGCGCCGACGTATTAAAGGACGTCATTGCTCCGGCAGCGGTTTTGCGCTTGGCTGCGGGAGGGGTGCGGCCATGGTCTTGCTCGGGGGAATGCCATGATCAGTTCAGCTCACGCGCGCACGGTTGCCAATCTGGCGGCCGCTTCTTGTCTGGCGCTGTTGCTGGGCGCCTGCGGCGGCGGCATGAGCCTGCCGTCCTTCTCGTCGTCCTCGCCGCCGCCCGAAGCCGAGCCGGGCGTTGCCCCGGAAATGCCTGCGACCATTCGCGCCGACGAGATCGTGGGACGCTGGGGCCTGGCCTCGTTCCAGAACCCGGCCGATCGCGCCCGCACCGAGGCGGCTGCCCGGGCTCAGTGCAAGAATCCCTACGTGATCACCGCCGGCTCCTCCGGCGGCGTGATCATGCATCTGGCCGACCAGGCAACGCCCCAGGAGCTGCGGCTGAAGGGCTCGCCGAGCGGCAAGAACTATATCGGGCCCGCGGGTCCGACCCCCGGCGAGCAGGACCGCGAGATCGTCTCCTTCGACGGCCGCGTGCTGATCACCCGCTTCATCGACAAGGACGCCGCCACCCGCTACGGCAACATGGTCTACGTCCGCTGCGCGCCGAGGGCGTGATTGTCCTTGCCCTCTCCCCTTGCGGGAGAGGGTGGCTTCGCGGAGCGAAGCCGGGTGAGGGGTTTCCATCCTCACGAGCGGTATGGCGAGCGGATAGAAACCCCTCATCCGTCGCGCTACGCGCGCCACCTTCTCCCGCAAGGGGAGAAGGGAAGAGAGCTCTGGATCTGCACGCCACCACAAACAAAAACGCCGGCCCGAGGGCCGACGTTTTGATTTTCCGTCTGTCGCGTCCGTTCAGTCGAACAGCGCGTCGATGTCGTCCTGCGAGGCGTGGCCGACGTCGCCGTTGAGTTTCGGACCGTTGAGAAGCTTTTCGTCCTCGCTGCGATTGTCGGCCTGCGGAACGACGTGGGCCTTGATCGCGTCGACGCCGCCCCAGATGTCCATCATCGAGTTGATATGCTGCTCGATGAACTTCATCGTGGCCATGACCTTGCTGATGCGCTGGCCGGTCAGGTCCTGGAAGTTGCAGGCTTCGAAGATCGAGATGACGCGTTCCTGGATGTCGTCGGCGAGGCGCTTCTGCTGATCGACCGAGTCGACCTTGGACATTGCGCTGGCGGCCTGGTCGATCGATTCCGCGGCTTCGAGGATCTGCTGGGTCGCCTGCTCGGTGCCGCCGACCACCGCGCCGAGCTCGCCATTGACCTTGGCCATCTCGCCGCCGTCGAAGCTCTTGCCGTGCAGGGTTGCGATCTCGCGCTTGGTGCGGTCGATGGCGTCGTGGATGAGGTCGAGCTCGACCTTGAGCTTTTCGCACTGCTCGATCTGCGCCCGGTACGTCTCGAGCATGTTCCGCGCTTCGGCGAGCTCATGGGCCGTCGAGGCGTCGATCGCCGCCATGGCCGCGCTGCCGGACAGCGGAGCCGCCACGACGCCCTTCGCCATCTGGGCACGGATCGCGCGCAACTCGGCCATGATCTCGCTATGCATCGGGCCGGCCTCTTCGGTTACGTCGATAATCGGCATCTCGCCACTGACGATATCCTCAACGCGAAAACGTTTGCGGTGAACAGCCATCAGGATACTCCCCCCACCTCACTCACGCGTCTTTTTAGGCAGAAGCGATTTAACACGAAGTTCACAGCCGGAACTGTTGTGCGGCGTCGCGCGACGGCACGCAAAGAAGCGATTAACCATGGCCGCGTCGCGTTCATCGAAAATAAACGCTGATCGCCAAATTGCCGCTGCGTTCGCGACGTGGTGAATCCAAACGCCCGATCCGTTTACCAAACAAAACGGCTTTTGCTTTTTATTGACCACGTCGAAGGGCGCGGATCAGCCACCAGCTCTCCACGACGCATGTGATCTAGACGAAACAGTACAGAGTACGTCGATGTTCAAGAAAATGTCTGTCGCGCTGCTGGGCAGCGCTTGCACCTTCATTGCCGGCACGAGCGGTGCTGGTGCCTTCGACAATTCGGTGCCGAATGATCCGCCTGCGGTGCTCTACCAGCCGCAGGTGCCGCCGGCGCCGGTGCGCGTCGCCTCCAATTCGAACATGGGCGGCGGCTTCATCGAGTTCCTGTTCGGCGACGGGCCCGGCCGCGGTCCGGCCTACGCGCCCGAGCGGCCGGTGTATCAGCAGCAGCCCGGCTATTACGACCAGCGCCGCCTGCCGCCGATGGGCGAGCCGCAGATGCAGGGTGGATATCAGGGCGCAGGCCTCCAGCAGGAGGCTGACGATCCGCGGCAGCGGCCGTTCGATCCGAGATTCGAGAAACAATCTGTTGACTATAGCGGCAAGGAAAGCGCCGGGACGATCGTGGTCGATACGCCGAACAAGTTCCTCTATCTCGTCGAGGGCAACGGCCGGGCGATGCGCTACGGCATCGGCGTCGGGCGTCCCGGGTTCACCTGGTCCGGCGTGAAGTCGATCACGGCCAAACGCGAATGGCCGGACTGGACGCCGCCGGCGGAAATGCTGGCGCGCCGGCCCGATCTGCCCCGGCACATGGAAGGCGGCCCGGAAAATCCGCTCGGCGCCCGCGCGATGTATCTGGGATCGACGCTCTACCGCATCCACGGCTCCAACGAGCCCTGGACCATCGGCACCAACGTCTCCTCCGGCTGCATCCGCATGCGCAACGAGGACGTCATCGACCTCTACGGCCGCGTCAATGTCGGCACCAAGGTCGTGGTGATGTGAGGTCTGCTTCGCCTCTCCCCGCTTGCGGGGAGATGGAGAAGGTTACGCGTAATCGCTGCCGCCATCATCGTCGCCGCCGAAATCGCTGTCGTCGGCCATGTCCACGTTATCGTCGCGATCGTCGCCGTAGTCCTGATCGTTGTTGTCGCGGTCGTTCGACGCCTGGTCGAAGAAGCCCTGGCGGGAATCGCGATTCGAGCCGATGTCGTCCAGGCCGGCATCGCGCGCGAGCGAGCCGCCGGACTGGTCGTTGCCGCCCCAAGGACTAGCACTACGATCGCCGAGGGAATTGGTGTCGCCGAAAGCCTGCTGGTGCGATCCGCCCATCATGCCGCGGATGCTCGAGAGCAGCAGCGAGCCGCCGACGACGCCGGCCGCAGCGGCCGCGGCCGTGCCGAGGAACGAGCCGCCGCCACCGCCGACCGGCGGAGCGCCATAGCCCTGGCCTTGACCGTAAGCCTGTCCGTAAGGCGGCGCGCCATAGCCCGGCTGGGCCTGCGGCATCGCCTGACCGGTGTTCCAGACCGGCCGTTGATCACGGGGCGGCACGTTCGGAACCGAGCCGCGCGAGGGGCCTCCGCCGAATAGCGTGTCGCGCATGGTGTCGAGGAAGCCGCCGGACTGCGCCTGCTCGGGCGCGTGCGCCGCCTCCAGCTCCTGGATGCGGGCATGGGCGCGTTTGAGCGCTTCGTCCTGAAGCAGCGTGGTCTGCACCAGCGCATAGACCGCGCCGGGCGCCTTGCGCAGGCCGTCGGAGATCGCGGCGACCGCATCCGGATCGCGGGTTGCGTTTTCCAGCTTCGAAAGCCGGTCGAAAAGGTCGTCGACGAGCTGGCGTTCCTGCGGCGTCATGATCAGTCTCCTTCGCGCAAAACCAAGCGCGCAGCAGATGTAGGGTTCCATTGTGGCCCCAACAGTGCCGGCCGGATTAAATTTCTGTATGCGACAAGCTGCCCCGCGGCTTGTTGTCCGCCGGTTTCATCCCAGCGTCACGCGGCTGTCCGCGAGCAGGCGCGCGAAGGCTTCGCCCGAGAGATAGGCGTGCTCGCGCTCGCGGACATCCGTCATCGGGTCGAGGCCTTTGAGGACATCGTCGACGAAGCCGGGGTGGCACATCACGAGGCCGCCGTCGGGGAGGCTTTCGAGGAAGTGCTGCATCAGCTCGCCGAAATCGCCTGCGCGCGTGAAGTCATAGGCGCCGGCAAAGGCGGGATTGAAGCTCAGGCCGGCACGGCCGGCGCGGCGGCGGAATTGCGCGCTGAGACTGTCGAGCACCAGAGCCTTTGGTGAGGCCAGTCGCCGCCCCAGCGGCAGATCGCGGCCGCCCTGACGGACCCAGGCACTCGGCGCGGCCTCGACGATCGCATCGACAAAGCCGTCGCGCACCTGCGGATAGAGCTGCACATGCTGATGGCCGTCGACGAAGTCGGGCGCGCGGCCGAACGCGTCCATGAAGGCCGCGAGCTGTGCCTTCACCTCGTTGCGGAAGAACTCGCGGTCGAGCCGGCGCATCAATCCGGCGCGCAGCAGTTTCGGAAACGGCATGAACATGTCGCCGTCGAGCGGGCGGAAATGCATGGTGAGGGGGCGGAACGGTGCCGACAGCGTCGCATGCAATCCGACCGCGCAGCGCGGGCTTTGCTTTGCCGACGCCTCGAGCGCCTCGACGTCGCTGCGCGCGATCGCAGGTCCCACCATCATCACCGAGGTGGCGTTGAGGCGGCCGCGTTCGATCAGGTCGCGGATGGCGCGGTTGACGCCCGGGCTGATGCCGTAATCGTCGGCGCAGAGCCAGATCCGCCGCAGGTCCGCGGCCGGGCTCATTCGGCCGCCGTCCGCTTCGCGGCGTCCTGGTTCGAAGCGTCGGCCTCGTAGTGCTTTTCGCTGTGCTCGGCGACGAAGTAGATCGGGCGCGCCTTCAGCTCGGAAAGGATCTTGCCGATATATTCGCCGACGATGCCGATCATGATGAGCTGCACGCCGCCGATCGTCATCAGGCCGATCACGAGCGAGGGATAGCCGGGCACCTGCTTGCCGGTGGTGAACACTTCCCACAGGATCGAAAGGCCGAACAGGAAGGCGCCGCCGGCGAGGATGACGCCGAGCAGGCTGGCGAAGCGCAGGGGCGCCACCGAAAACGAGGTCAGGCCCTCGATCGACAGGCCGAGCAGGCTTGCGGCGTTGAAGGTGGTGACGCCATGGGCGCGCGCCGCGGGCTCGTAGTCGACGCGGATCTGGCGGAAGCCGATCCAGCTGGCGAGGCCCTTGAAGAAGCGGTTGCGCTCCGGCAGCTGCCGAAGTGCCGAGACCGCGCGCGGCGACAGCAGGCGGAAGTCGCCGGCGTCTTCCGGAATCTTCTGGCGGGCGCCCCAGTTGATCAGCGCGTAGAAGCCGTGCACCGACAGCCGGCGCAGGAAGCTCTCGTTGTCGCGATGCGCCTTGGCGGTGTAGACGACGTCATAGCCGTCATCGATCCAGTGCCGCACCAGCTGCTCGATCAGAGCAGGCGGATGCTGGCCGTCGCCGTCCATGAACATGACGGCGCCGAGCCTGGCGTGGTCGAGGCCGGCCATCAGCGCCGCCTCCTTGCCGAAATTGCGCGACAGCGACACCACCTGGACGTCGATCGCGTCGGCGGGCAGGCTGCGTGCGATCGACAGCGTCGCGTCCTTGCTGCCGTCGTCGACATAGACGACCTCGCAAGCGAGGCGATAGCGCTCCCGCACGGTCTTGGCGAGATCGCAGATGCGCTGATGCAGGCCGGCGAGGCCCGCCGCCTCGTTGTAGACGGGGACGACTATCGACAATCCCTTCGCGGCGGCGGTCCCCGCGGTGGTCGTCATGCCGGAAACGTCAGAGCCCAGCGTCATCGATCAAGGTCCCAGAGGCGTTCAAAAGTCATCTCAACAGCATATGGTAGCTGCCGTTTGCTGTCGCAAAGCTGAACGGAAAAGCTGAACCGGCCTGGGGCTCACCGCCGCAGGAACGCCTCGAGCTTGGCGAACAGCGGGTTCTCCCGGTCGAACACGTAGTCGAGCGACACCACCGAAACGGTCTCGGCGCCATGCTCGCGCAGGAAGCTCGCCAACGCATAGAGCTGTCCCGGCGGGCAGTGCAACGTCAGCATGCCTGACGAGGTCGGTCCGCCGAACGGGGCCTCGACGCCGAACCGGCTGTGCGCTTCGCCGAGCAGGGCGGCGTCGCATTGCCGGAAGCGGGTGCGGACCTCGCGGTATTTGTTGGCCCGCGCCCGTGCCGCGATGTGGTCGAGGATGACGCGTGCGGTCTCCCGCGCCTGCGGCGACCAGTCGGCCTCCTTCGACGCCACCAGATTGGCCTGGCTGCGCAGCATCACGCCGTCGTCGAGCACCCGCAGGCCGTTGGCGGCAAGCGTCGCGCCGGTCGTGGTGATGTCGACGATCAGCTCGGCACTGCCGGCCGCAGGTGCGCCCTCGGTCGCGCCCGCGCTTTCGACGATGCGGTAATCGCTGATGCCGTGGCTCTGGAAGAACGAGCGGGTGAGATTGACGAACTTGGTCGCGACCCGCATCCGCATGTGATGCTGCTCGCGGAAGCCGGTGGTGACGTCGTCGAGATCGGCCATGGTGCGGACGTCGATCCAGGCTTGCGGCACCGCGACGACGACGTCGGCATAGCCGAAGCCGAGGCCTTCGATCAGCGACACGCGCTTGTCGGCATCGGCGATGTTCTCGCGCACGAGATCCTCGCCGGTGACGCCGAGATGCGCAAAGCCGCGCGACAGCTGCGAGGCGATCTCGCTTGCCGAGAGATAGGCGACCTCGACATTGTCGAGGCCTGCAAGCGTGCCGCGATAGTCGCGGGCGCCGCCGGCCTTCGACAGCTTGAGGCCGGCGCGGGCGAAGAAGGCTTCGGTGTTTTCCTGCAGGCGGCCCTTGGAGGGAACGGCCAGAACGAATGGCGCGCTCATGATGACGCTCCCACCTTGCGGCCGATCTTCGTCAGCGCATCCACCCACACCGAGAAGCCCACCGCGGCGATCGGCTCGCTCGATCCGAGCTGGGTCATCAACCCGTCATAGCGGCCGCCGGCAACCAGCGGCTCGGCGCCGTTGCCGCGGTGATGCAGCTCGAATTCGAAGCCGGTGTAATAGTCGAGGCCGCGCCCGAAGGCGGTCGAGAAGCGCGTCTGCTTCACGTCGATGCCGCGCGCGGCCATGAAGCCGACCCGGCTTTCGAACTGGTCGATCGCCGCGGCGAGATCGAGCTTCGCGTCGGTCGTGAGTGCGCGCAGCTGGGCGACGGCGTCGTCGGGATTGCCTGATATCGACAGGAAGCGCTTGAGCACGGTGATCGCCTCGCGCGACAGCGCGCCGCCCTTGAGCGTGGATTGCTCGAGGAAGCGGTCGGCGATCTCGGCGGTGGTGCGTCCCCCGACATTGGTGGTGCCGGCGATCGACATCAGGTCGGTGACGAAAGCGAGCGCGGCCTTGCGGTCGGAGCCGGCGAGCGCGGCGAGCACGCCCTCATATTCGCTGCGCGTTGCGGTGGTCGCCGCCGCCAGCCGTTCCAGATCCTGCTCCAGGCTGATCTTGCGGTTGAAATCCTTGACCAGCCGGCGGCGCCAGACCGGATAGAGGTTGAGCGCGTCGAGCAGCGCGTTGAACAGCGCGACGTCGCCGGTGCGGATCTCGACGTCGCGGACGCCGAAGGCGCTGGTCGCTTCCAGCGCCAGCGCCAGCATCTCGGCGTCAGCCGCGGCGCGGTCCTGACGGCCGAAGGATTCGATGCCGGCCTGCAGGAATTCGCTGGCTCGGCCGCTGCGGTAACGAAACACCGGACCGAGATAGCTGAACCCGGCCGGCTGGCCGGCACGGGTCGAGGCGAGATAATCGCGCGCGACGGGGATGGTCAGGTCCGGGCGCAGGCAGAGCTCCTCGCCCGTGAGGTCCGTGGTCAGGTACAGGCTCTTGCGGATGTCCTCGCCGGAAAGGTCGAGGAACGGCTCGGCCGGCTGCAGGATCGCCGGCTCGGCCCTGACGTAGCCGGCCTGCGCGAACGACAAGAGCAGCGTATCCGCCCAGGCGGCGGAGCCGGCAGCATTTGAGGTGGCAGTCGCGGTCATGACGGGGGTCCATCGTCCCGGCGGAGCCGGGCAGGGCAAGGGTAAGGACAGGAATTGCGCAGCCCCTTAGCATGGCCGATGCGCGGTTTCGACCTCCAAAGGATCAATCGCTTAACGAGTTCGCCGCGAAGGCGGCCCGTCTGTCAGGTCTGCAGCGGTCATTTCCAATGAGGTAATAAAATACCCTGCCGCGTGCCGCTCCGGAAGAGGGAGCAACCCCTCATTCGGTCGGGCCAGCGCAGTCCCCGATCGGTTTCGGGGCCGGTGCGTCGGCCGCGACGAAGGCCGGCGCGGTCGAAGCGAATTCGGCGTCTTCTGCGAGGCGCTCCACCAGGTCGAGTATCCTCTGCCTGTTGGGGGCGGTGAGACGGATAAATGCCCTGATCAGCTGCAGCTCTTGGTATCGCCTTGGATCCGGCGCGCCACCGTCGCTGACCGTCATGCCTTCCATCGCGATCGTCCCCTCGAGTGGCCGTCATCGCCTTCGCGAACGCAGCGGCGCGCGATGTCGCGGTGCGGCCGAATGCCTGAAGTCACAATGATAAATTGAGAACCGCCGGCAAGTCGCCGCATACTCATTTTGGGTATGGCGGATGATCCGCTCGCCATAGCCATCGTTTACAAGATGGATGTTGGTTTTCGATTCATGCGCAATGCTTCAGATATCATCCGGACGGTCTCGCGACATACGCTCGCCTACATGCTGTTCTCGATGAGCGAGATGTTCCGGCACTATGAGGAATTCGATCCACTGGATCTTCTGATCGTCCATGCCGTGCTGAACGCCAACGTCATTCACGTGATGAACGATCCGGTGTTGGACGAGAAGTTCTCCAGCATTCATGCCGTTGAGCCGGATGTGATCAAGCAGGGGGTCTCTCGTGCGGCACTCTCCCGCTTCCTCAGCCTGCCGCTCGAGACGGTCCGCCGCCGCGTGACGGGACTGAAGAGGCGGAAGATCCTCGAAGAGACCAAGGCCGGACTGATCGTGACCGAGCAGAACGCATTCAGGTTCGGAAACAACCACGAACTGCAGAAGACCAACATGCTGCTGCTGACCAAGCTGCTTCGCGATCTCAAGCGTGCCGGCATCAACGGGCCGGACGATCTGCGCGCCTCCAAGGTGGCCGCGTCCGCAAAAAAGGCAAAGTAAGCGCACGACATGGATCAGGGCCATCTCGATATCGGGCGCGACGGCGCGCAAAAGCTGGCGACGGACCGCTTGATGTCCTTCCAGGGGCTCAAGCCGTCGCCGGCCCTCGAGCTCAGGGCCTATGACATCGACCATTTCGGCGAGACGGAAAGATATGCCGGCGCATCCAGCATGCCCCTGTCGGCGGGAGCGATGGCCATCATGCGGGCGCGGCTCAGCCTGCCGAGCCTGACGCTGTCGCTGGTGAAGACCTTTCCGCGGATCATTCGCGGCTATCAATTGACGAATGCCGCCGCCTTCGTGGTGCCGATGGACCACGTGACCTCGGCCCGCATCAACGGGCAATCGATGGGCCGTTCCATCGTCATCCTGAGAGGCGGCTCCGATTGCCTGGTCCACGAGCCCGAGGGCCGGCTGATCGCCGTCGTGTATTTCACGCCGCCCCAACGCGAGCCCTGGTCGCAACTCGGTGACGGCTATCATCTGGTCAATCCAACGTCGGACGTCCTGGCCTCGTTGCGCCGTCTGGTCTCCGTCACGTTGGAAACCGCGGCACATGACCCGGGCTTCCTGAACGCGCCGATGTCATTGATGGCCGTCGAGCAATCGCTGCTCGGCACGATGGAAGCTGCGCTGCGCACCAGCACGATGGCCGGCCCCGTGTCGCCCAAGATGAATGGCTATCGGCGGATTGTCGCGGACATGGAACGCCTGATCCAGCAGGATCTGACGATCTGGCTCAAGACGCCCGAGCTTGCGGAGCAGGTGGGCGTGTCCGTTCGCACGCTCCAGAGCGCGACCCAGGCGATCTGCGGCATCAGCCCGCATCGGTACAGCCGGGTCCTGAGGCTCTGGTCGGTGCGCAAGCAGCTGCGCAGCGGCGCGGGGCGGCGCAGCGTGAAGGCCTGCGCGATCGCGCACGGCTTCTGGCATCTCGGCGAGTTCGCGGCGAGTTACAGGGCGGCCTTCGGAGAGCTGCCGTCCGAGACCTTGCAGCGCGCGACGCAGGAAACGATCTAGTTCGTTCCGCCGTCCCAATCGCCCAGCACGGCCTGGACCAGCGCCAGCGCCGCCACCGCGGCCGTGTCGGCCCGCATGATCCGGGGACCGAGGGCGAGGCGCAGGATTTTGGGCTGGCGCAGCAGCAGGGCCCGCTCTTCCTCGGCGAACCCGCCTTCGGGGCCGACCAGGACGTCGATACCCTGTCCGGCGGCGTGTGCGGCCTGCAGGGCCTGAACCGGGTTTTCGACCTCCGCGGCCTCATCGCAGAAGATCAGCAGCCGGTCGGCCGGGCGCTGGCTGAGGAAGCGCTCCAGGGCGACTGGTTCGGCGACGGTGGCGATGCTCAGAATGCCGCATTGCTCGGCGGCCTCGACGACATTGGCCCGCATGCGCTCGGTGTTGACCCGGGAGGCCTGGGTGAAGCGGGTCAGGACAGGTTGCAGCGCGGCGGCGCCCATTTCGATGGCCTTCTGAACCATATAGTCCAGCCGGGCATGCTTGAGCGGGGCAAAGACGTAAGTGAGGTCGGCGAGCCGGTCTTGCGGCCGGGTCTGCTGCAGGATGACGAGGCCGTCCGGCCGCTTGCGGCCCTCAATGGCGGCCTGCCACTCGCCGTCGCGGCCGTTGAACGCCAAAACCTCGGCTCCGGCGGCCAGCCGCAGCACATTGCCAAGATAATTGCTCTGGTCGCGATCGAGCGTGACTTTGGCATCCTGGGCCAGGGGGGCATCGACGAACAGGCGGGGCGCGCGAAAATCGTGGGAGGGCATCGGTCAAAAGTCCAATTTGGCGCCGTTATTAACCGAAACCAGCCGTTTCGGGGGTAAATATTGCCATACCGCTGTGTCGGCGCGCCGCGCTCTTGCCCTATTCGGTGGGTTGTTAAGGGCCGGCGGGAATCGTAAAATCGCGAGCACGCTGGTTGCGCTTCAATTGGGAAGGCGCTGGACCCCGTAAGCTCCTGCCGGAGAGATTTTCTTGATGATCCGTCATTTGATGGTTCCGATCACTGCCGCCATGGTCGCGCTGGGCGCCACGGGCGTTCATGCGCAGAGCGCCTTTCCTGCACCGCTGCCCAATCAGGCCCCATCCAGTTCCGCGTTTCCCCCGGTGAACGGTTCGGCGCCGGTCGCTTCGGTCGGTGCGGCCCCGCAATCGTCCTTTCCCGTGAACGGCGCTGCGCCGATCGGCGGCGCCGGCGCTTTCAGTGCGGCTCCGCCGACGCAAGCCGGCCCGGGCGAAGACTGCATGAAGGCGTTCATGCCCCTGCGCGAAGAAGCCGAGAAGCGCGGCAAGCTGATCAAGGCCGCGAGCGACCGTCACGCACCGCCGGACGAGGCCTGCAAGCTGATCCGCAATTTCGGCCAGGCTGAAGCCAAGATGATCAAGTACATCGATACCCATGCCGCCAAATGCGGAATCCCGGCGCAGGTCGGCGCGCAGATGAAGGACGGCCACAAGAACACCGAGGCCATGGCGGCGAAGGTCTGCAATGTTGCCCAGCAGATGCAGCAGCAGCAGGCGCGTCCCGCCGGTCCGTCGCTGAGCGAAGTGCTGGGTTCGGGCTCGGCACCTGAGGCCAATGCCGGCAAGAAGGGCGGCAGCACCTTCGATACGCTCAACGGCAACGTCCTCACCCGATGAGCGAGACATCCGCCCGCGTTGCCGATTCCACCGGCAACTGGGTCGATACGCTCGCGCCGCACTGGGCGCGGCCTTATCTGCGCGTGTCCCGCTTCGATCGTCCGATCGGCTCCTGGCTGTTGCTGATGCCGTGCTGGTGGTCGGCCGCGCTCGCGAGCGGCATGGCGCATGACGTCCGCACACTGCCGCTCACCATCGTGCTGTTCTTCATCGGCGCCTTCGTGATGCGCGGGGCGGGCTGCACCTGGAACGACATCACCGACCGCGACCTCGACGACAAGGTCGAGCGCACGCGCTCGCGGCCGCTGCCTGCGGGGCAGATCACCGTGAAGCAGGCGCTGGCCTTCATGGTCGCGCAGGCGCTAGTTGGCCTCGTCGTGCTGCTCCAGTTCAACCGCTTCGCAGTTGCGACCGGCATCGCTTCGCTCGTGGTCGTCGCCATCTATCCCTTCATGAAGCGGATCACCTGGTGGCCGCAGGTGTTCCTCGGGCTCGCCTTCTCCTGGGGGGCGCTGATGGGCTTTGCCGTCACCTTCGGACGCATCGACCTCACCGCACTGGTGCTCTATGCCGGCGCGATTTCCTGGGTGATCGGCTATGACACCGTCTACGCGCATCAGGATTCCGAGGACGACGCGCTGATCGGCGTCAAGTCGACTGCGCGCCTGTTCGGCGCGCATACGCATCAGGCGCTGATCCTGTTCTACGGGCTTGCGGTGATGCTGATCGGCGTCGCGCTGGCGTCGGGCGACGTGCGCTGGCCTGCCTGGCTCGGGCTCGCCGCATTCGCCGCGCATCTGGTATGGCAGATCATGCGGCTTCGGATCGATGATCCCGAGCTGTGCCTGCGCCTGTTCAAGTCGAACAAATATGCGGGCTTGCTGCTGTTCGCGGGATTGCTCGCCGACGCCGTGATGCGGGCGGCGTAGCGCCAATGCGTAGGGCGGATTAGTCGTACTGCGTCATGGGTTTCTTCGCGTGCGTGAAGCTGCGATTGCCCCGCAGCA